>ERZ777011.276-NODE-276-length-83002-cov-12.782126_pt1 | contig 83002 bp, 65 predicted proteins | sample MGYA00374964_ERZ777011 | MGnify/ENA primary metagenome ERZ777011 (study PRJEB29310, sample SAMD00008975) | mouse gut metagenome | study: EMG produced TPA metagenomics assembly of the Metagenome analysis of fecal microbiota from mouse which was promoted... | reverse complement strand
CCTCACTACAAGCCAAAATTAGATATCTTCAAATTTTTGTCATGTACTTAGAAATATTTTAAGATCGAACCCGACATAAAAAATAAACTTGATAAAATTAAAAATAATTCAACCCCGGATGAAGGCATTTTTAGACTTGATTTTTCAAAAGAATAAATATTCTAAATAATCAAATCATCATAATATTAAAATTATTAATTTTGTCGTTGTACAAATATGAATGAAAAAGTAAACATACGAACAGATAACGGCGAGATTGTTGAAGCATCCGCACCTGTTATAATTTCCGCAAGTAGAAGCACGGACATACCTGCTTTCTATGCCAAATGGTTTTTCAATAGACTAGAAAAGGGCTATTGCGTATGGTATAATCCATTTAATCGAAAAAAATCTTACATATCTTTTGCAAACACTAAAGTAATTGTCTTTTGGACTAAAAATCCAAAACCTATTATCCCATTCTTACCGGAATTAGATAAACAAGGAATACATTATTATTTTCAAGTGACTCTAAACGATTATATGGCAGAATATTTCGAACCAAATGTATCCTCCGTACAATCACGTGTTGAAGTTTTTAAGGAATTATCTGATAAAATAGGAAAGGAACGAGTCATTTGGAGATTCGACCCTTTGATTGTCTCGTCTCAAATAACTCCGAGGACTCTTCTTTCAAGAATTTGGAAAATAGGAAATATGCTGAAAGGCCATACCAATAAACTCGTTTTCAGTTTTGTCGATGTAAAAACATATAGAAAAGTTCAATCTAATATGGTTAAAGAGACATCATGCTTTTCAAAAGAAAATGTCGAAAATTCAGAAATGAATGAAAACCAACGTATTGAAATTATTGAAGGCCTTGTGAAACTTCGTGAAATATGGAGACAAGACGGATGGTCAGTAGAATTGGCAACTTGCGCAGAAAGTTTTGATTATGAACGATATGGGATTAGCCATAATCGTTGTATTGACGGCGAATTAATGGAACGTTTATGGCCGGAAGATAAAATTTTGACATATTATCTCCACACTGGTTTGCTACCAAAACAAAATCTTTTTGGTGAGGCACTCGTTGTCCCAACTCAACAAAAAAATTTAAAAGACAAAGGTCAACGCAAATTATGTGGATGCATGGTTAGCAAAGACATTGGAATGTACGACACTTGCCACCATTTTTGTGTATATTGTTATGCAAATACAAGCAGAGAATCCGTAATCCGAAACAGCCAGAAACACAACGAGAATAGCGAAAGTATAATCGGATAATTTTTCCCAAATTGTATTAATTATCAAGCGGGAGAGATTAAAAAACATCTCTCCCGCTTGATAATTATATAAAATAAGAATCAGAAGCCGCGGAGGCCCATGACTTGGCGCACTTCGGCTAGGGTGGCGGCGGCGCGCTCGCGGGCGCGCTCTGCGCCTTGGCGCACGACGCGGCGGAGATATTCTTCGTCGGCGAGGATGTCGTTGACGCGGTCGCGGATGGGGGTGGTGATGCCGAGGATGGCTTCGGCGAGGTCTTTTTTAAGGTCGCCGTAGCGCACGGTGCAGTCGGCGTAGGCGGCGCGGTATTGCGCGGCGAGGTCGGCGGCGCCGGTGAGCTCGAGAAGGTTGATGAGGTTGGCCACAGGCTCTGATATGGGCTGGTTGGGCTCTTTGGGGCCTTCGTCGGTGACAGCTTTCATCACTTTCTTGCGCAGGGCCTTGGGCTCGTCGACGAGGTAGATGCAGTTGCCTTCCGACTTGCCCATCTTGCCGGAGCCGTCGAGGCCGGGCACTTTCACGGCGGCGGCGCCGAAGTTGAAGTTCTGAGGCTCGGGGAAGAGGTCGACGCCGTAGAACGAGTTGAAGCGGCGGGCGAAGCGGCGCGTGAGCTCGAGGTGCTGCTCCTGGTCCTTGCCCACGGGCACGAGGGTGGCTTTCTGGATGAGGATATCCACGGCCATGAGGGTGGGATATGTGAGCAGGCCGGCGTTGACGCGCTTGTTGGTGGAGGCTCCGATTATTTGCTTCTCGAAGGCTTCATCGTCGTCGCCTTCGGCGGCGGGGCCGATGCCGAGGGCCTTGCGGGCTTTGTCCTTGAACGAGGTGGTGCGCATGAGCTCGCCGATGCCCACGTGCATGTTAAGCAGCAGGTACATTTCGGGTATCTCGGGCACGTCGCTTTGCACGAAGATGGTGGCCTTTTCGGGGTCGATGCCGGCGGCGAGATATTCTGCAAGAATCTGCTTCACGGAGGCGTGGAGCTGCACGGGGTCGGGATTGGTGGTGAGGGCGTGGAGGTCGGCTATGAAGAAATTGCAGTCGTAGTCGTCCTGCATCCTCACAAAGTTGCGCAGGGCGCCGAAGTAGTTGCCCAAGTGGAGGTTGCCGGTGGAGCGGATGCCGCTAAGCACTATATCTTTTTTCATTTATGTCGGTTTTAGTTGATTATTAATACTTTAACGTTAATTATCATTAATTATTCATTAATTCAGGCTCGCAAGCGGGGCACGGCGAAGCCGTGATTCCTTGGATAACCGGGTATGGAGGCGAAGCCGACATGCCCGGGTTGATGACTGCGACAAACAGCACTGCGAAGCTGTGCCTCGTGCCATGTTTGTCCTAATCGAACGCTCCGACAGGCTCCGCTCCAATACCGACATTGATTCTCATCTATTCTACCCCGCATGTCGGCTTCGCCTCCATACGGGGTTAACCATAGAGCCACGGCTTCGCCGTGACTATGCCGGGTCGCTTTGTCAATCGGATGTATATCCATGCAGCACTTAAATCAATTCATTAATTTTAATTGACGGTCTATTAACGATAATTAATGTGAGAAAATCTCCGAACGTCTAACGTGTGCGCAAAGTTACGAAATAATCCCGATGATGCAAAAAATTTGTCACCCCGTGGGCGGCCGTCAGGCAGAGGGGATGGCGTCGAGGGCTTCGAGCATACGGCGGGCGAGGTCGGTCTTCACCTCGATATGACGCTGTACGGCGGCCACGAACGAGTTCGACTCGAAGGCTCCGCGCACCATCTCGAAGTCGCGCTCCATGTCGAATTGCGTGCCGTCGGCGCCGAATCCGGTCTTTGCCGAGAGCGAGAATTCTTTTTTTGCGTCGGCGTAGACCATGTTGTCGAGGCTCACCACGCAGTCGAGCCAGCGGCGGACGATGCGGCGGATATCGTCGGCTGTGATGGTGTCGGGCCGCAGGTCGAAGTATTCGAGCATCGCGCGGTAGGCCCAGGTCCATTCCATGTCGTAGTAGGCGCGGTGGAGGCGGCCGAAACGCTCGTTGAGGGCATCGACCGAGGCGGTGGCGCCGGTGAGCACGTCGGTGATGAGGCTGTCGATTTCATGCTTGGGGGCGATGAGGCCGGCGAGGTCGACCCATTCGCCGTAGCCCGAAGGGCAGTCGGGGGTGAGGCGGGCGCGCAGGTCGGCGTCAGATGCCATGGGGTGGCCCATAAGGCGTTGTATCACGCTGTTGCCCAGGAATTTCACTGCGGCTATGTCGTAGAGCTCGAGGCCGCGGCGCAGGGCGCTGTTCTTTATCTTGGCGCTGTGGTAAGTGTAGGCGTCGGAGGTGCGGCCGGAGACGTCGCGCAGGTTGCGGAGCACCTTGATGCCGCGCAGCACTTTCTGGATGGTAAACGGGCTGAGCAGGTTGTAGTTGATATGGTCGAGGCGGCCTTCTTCGGGGCGGGCGTCGCGGCGCGGCCACTTCTGGGCGTCGCGTATGGTGCCCACGCTTTTGAGATTGACGGCGGGAGCGAGGTAGGTGTCGCCCTGGCGCTCGATAAGGTAGCTGAACGGCATGTCGGAGGTGTCGACATTGCCCACGTGGCGGCCCATCACCAGCGAGAAGGCCCCGATGCGGGCGGGCCACAGGATGTAGGAGTCGGACGTGGTCTTGGCTCCGCGTTCGAGCGCGCCCTGGTGGATGGGCCCGAGTTTGTACATATGGTTGCTCTGGTTGGAGCCCGAGCCGGCGTTCATAAACGAGAATATGCCGGCGATGAGCAGCGTGGACTTGTGGTGGGTCACTGTGAAGGGACCGGCGAATATCGAGCAGGCCTCGCCGTTCTCGCCCTGGCAGTTGCTGAAAAAGAGCGAGTCGGTGGCCGAATAGGTATGCCCCATGGTGCAGTTCTGCCCCAAGAAGCAGCGGCTCATGATGGAGCCGTCTTCTATCTTGCAGCCCGACTGGATTATGAAGTCGTCGAGAATCACGCCGTAGCCGATATGCACGGGCGACTGCTCCGTGGAGCGTATCGTGCCGTTTTTAAGCCGTCCGGCGCCCTCGATCTGGCAGCAAGGCCCGATGTTGACGTTCTTGATATATCCGGCGTCGACGATGGTCACATTCTCGCCGATGGTGCCGGTGGCCGACGTCACGCTCGCGGCATATTCGCGGGCCATCTCTTTGAGGCGTCCCACTATGTTGGGGCGGTGGCGGTACATGGCCTCCATATAGGCCTCATGAGCCGAAAGATGGTCGTGGATAGTCACTTCGCGGCCTCCCGTCTCATTGAGCACCGACACCTCCACGCCGTTGCCAAACGACGAGGGCTTGTCCACCAGGATTATGTCGACATTCTCGATAAACGAGCCTGCGCCGATGCGGTAGTTGGCGATATAATTCTTTACATTCTCGATAAGGCAGTTGTCGCCAATCTCCACGTTGTGGAGCGTGGCCATGTTTATGCCCGATTGCTTTTTCAGGCCGCCGGGCATCTCGAACTCGCGGTTGAGCCGTCCGATTTTCACCTTGCCCGAGAAGCGCGCGTGGCGTATGCGGGCAAGGTCGATGTCGGGATGCACGGTTACGCCCGCCCAATCTTCGGCAGAGCAGCCCCGCGATGTGAGGAATTCTATTTCCTCGGTTGTAAGATTGCGATAGTGAGTCATAGATTGTGATTTTTTAAGCATGCATGGTTAATCATAGGATTCCTAAAACGCCCGAGCGTGTCAGCCCCATTTTTTGAGGCGGTAGGTATATACCGGGCCGCCGTAGAGGCTCTGCCGCAGGATTATCTCCGAGCCCGACAGCTTTTCCACGTCGAGCACTGTCTTTTCGTGCGAGAACCCGAGTATGGCCGGGGGCGTGTAGTTCCAGTCGATCTCGGCGGAACCATCCTCGCGGTGGGCAAAGTCAATGGTCACGGTAGAGCCGCCGTCGGTCCAGTTGGCCCAGCAAATCGCGCGGTCGAACTCGCCCTTCACGGTGATTATCTGAAACACGTTGCTCTGAAACGAGAAAAAGATATTATCCTGATAATCAGCCACCGGGGCGTCGCCTTGGGTGAGAGCCACGAGCTTCCACTGGCCAAACCACGGGCCTATGTCGCCGTCGTTGCGCGTGCAGCCCGATGCCGCGATTGCAATCAATATTGCCGAAAATATATATCTTATATAGTTACGCATAGCCAAGTGAGGTTAAATCATTTTACAAAAGTGAGCAGTCCGCGCCACGACACGCTTATGAGCGCGCCGAAATTGTCGCCATACAATTTACCCGTGTCGAAAGCCACCTGCGCCTTCACCGCCAGCCCCGGCACACGCGCCGGACGCCACACGGCCTCAGCCATCGCCGACATGTCGGTACGCGGCTCCAGGAAAGGCTGCATATACGTGCCCCACCCTTTGCGCCACGACAGCATCACGCGCCAGTCAACCGTCGGGGCAAGCGCGCCAAGAGCCCCGGCATGGAAGCCGCGCAGGCGCGTGCACAGAAACTCATTCTGCCCGTCGAGGTTGTAGAACGGCCCCGGGATAAACGGCGAGCCAATCCCCCGGCCATACACGGCATAACCGTTGGTAAGGAAATTGTTGTAATAATTGTCGTGCCCCGTGGCCACCCCGTAGAGGTCGGAGCCGGGGCGGTCGGCCACATCCCAGTGAATCGGCCCCGACTGATTGGTGAAGTCGAGATACTCCACCACGGCGGCCTGCACGATGTGCCGTCCCTCGGCGTTGCGGAACTCGATGCCCCACAGCCCGTCGAACCCGTTGAGGAACCCGATGCCCGAGCCATCTTCCCACGGCTTCTGCATATAAGCCGAAATCTCGATGCCCGAGCGCAGACGGTAGCGCGCCTTCACATCCCACGACCCAACATGGTTGCCCACATAGTAGGCGTCGCCGCCGCGAGGCACCAGCATGTCGACAAACGCGCGCAGGTCGGTGTCGTGGCGCGTCGCGCTCACCTCCTTGCCCGAGGCGTAGCTCACCGTAGTGCCGCCAAACTGCCCCGCGGCCTGCATGCCCAGCGTCACCGACAGCCGTTCCGACGGACGGGTGCGGAAATAGCAATACTTGTAATTATACCACCAGTCGCTGTTATAGTGGCCCGAGAAATGATTGAAATGGTCCACCACCCAGTCGGTGTCGGTCGACCGCTCATAGCCCAAGGCGCCGCAAATCTGCACCCAGCCGTTGGTCAGCGGTATATTCTGAAAATCAATAAAACCCATGCGGAAGCCCGGCAGAGGACGCGCGTTGCCCGAATACGTAAGGTCGCCGCTGCTGAGGCGGTCGTCGAGCATCTGCGAGCCATATTCCTTCATACCCGCCGTGAGAAACACGCCGCGGTATTTCACCTCGCCGTAAAGCTGCTGAATCCACGCCGCCGACGGCCCCATCTTATTCTCCTGCCACTGAGCCGAAGCTCCGTCATATCTCCGGTAAGGCGTCTTCGTGCCCGCCCCCGCGATACCCTCGGCGCCGAAGCCCCACGAGAACCGCGCCGTCGAGTCCATCCTGTGCCACAGGCCGGCGCGCAGATACGCCCCGATGGGAGCGTTCACCGTGCCGTGAACATTCGACGCCATATAATAAGGCGCAAAATCGCCGGAGCCGGCATTCACAGCCGCCTCCCCGCGATAATCCACCGTAAACTCCGCCATAGCGCACACAGCCGCGAGAGCCATGGCCGCGGTAGACAATAATCTCAATAAATTCATATCGAAGGGTGTTTTGCGTGCAAAAATACAAAAAAAATGCTAAAATTTATGACATTCACAAAAAAATCACTACCTTTGCACCACAAACCTGCGCATGTGGCGTAACTGGTAGCCGCGTTAGACTTAGGATCTAATGTCTCAGGACGTGGGGGTTCGAGTCCCTTCATGCGCACCCCCAAGAGGAGAATCCCCCGCGATTCCCCTCTTTTTTTATCCCCCCTTATTTTTAGACAGGAGAACAGGAGCGACAGAAATTTTTCACGTTAATCATCATTAATTGCCCATTAATTAAATTTAAATTTTAGATTATTTTTTTGACTAAATCTTAATCAAAAATTAACGGCTCATTCGCGGCAATTAACGTAAAAAAATCCAACACGGCAGGAACGCGAGCCTCCGGTTTGCGCCCTCCCAGCGCATCTGCCGGTTATTGCCTTCTTCCCGAACCTTGCCTATTATACCCTACCCCAATAAGTACTCGCGGTAATTTTCGGGCGTAACCACAGCCTTTATCCCTACGGGATAAGCTGACAGAAACGAAGCCGGGAACGAAGCCTTGACACGTGGATTATATTTCATTTCAAAAATATTAAAAATCCCGTCTGCTTCTTCGATAAGGTCGATTTCCTGACTGTCGTGAGTGCGCCAGAAATAATAGTTGCAATATGCAAGTTTGTTGTTATTATATTTGATTCTCTCTGTGATAAAAAAATTCTCCCACAGAGCGCCACAGTCCGCCCGAAGTTCAAGCGGAGCAAAATTTTGAATTATGGCATTCCTCACCCCATTGTCCCAAAACATTATTTTCTTCGATTTCTTCAACTCGTTGCGCAAATTCCTGCTCAATGCCGGCAGTTGAAATATAACAAAACATTTTTCAAGCAGATTTATATACTTCTCAACCGTCTTGGCATCAGCCCCGACAAGTTGCGCCAATTCATTAAAAGACACCTCGCTGCCCAGCTGCAACGCTACGGCTTTCAGCAACTTATCCAAAAGAGCCGATTTTCTGATGCCGTCGAGCTGAAGAATGTCTTTATAAAGATAACTGTCGGCAAGGGTGGCAAGCAACTCCTTGACCTCGCCCGGATTGGTCAATATCTCCGGATACGAGCCATATATAAGCCGCTGGTCGAGCATCTGCCGCTCTGCAATCACGCCACCGGGCATTGCCGCAATCTCGCCTGTGGAAATGGGATAAAGATAATATTCATACTTTCGCCCTGTAAGCGGCTCATTTAACCTGTTATGCAGCTCAAACGCCGATGATCCCGACACAAGAAGCTGCTTCCCCGGCCATTCCTCGACAATACGCTTCAATGTCATGCCGATGCCGTCGACACGTTGTGCCTCGTCGATAAAAATAATATCATACGGCCCCACTATCGACGCAAGCTCTTGTCTCGACGGATTTCTTAGCAGTTCTTGCAATGCCGGCTCGTCGCAATTCAGCGTTACTGCCGTCCTCTCCTCATTACTCCCTACTATTTGACGAAACAAAGTACTTTTCCCGACTTGACGCGCCCCTATCAGGATTATCGCCTTGCCTTTGAACATCCTTTGCGCCACAACGTCGCTTAATTTTCTTGGAATATACATAATCATACCATCATTAATTGTTGACAAAATTAGCACTTTATTCCACATAATCCAAATATTAAGCCTAAATTTTGGATTACAATCCAAATATTAGGCCTAAATTTTGGATTTCACCCTCAAAAGCAACAGGTGAACACAAAACAACGACACTTCCTTCGCAACCCGGCAGAATACCAACCAGGCAGGAACGCGAGCCTCCGTGCATTTTGCTATTGAGCGCTGCGCTTGGCTCGAACCATCTTGAACTATGAAAGAACCAAAATGAACCATCACTTATCTCGCTTAGCTCGATTCAATCTCGAACTATTGTCCGCATGGCTTTCGAGCTTTGTGAGAAAAAGATAGTTGCAGATTCCACTGCCGACAAATCTCCGCAAAAGATAATACGCCGATGGTTCGTTCATAGTTCCTGATGGTTCCAGCCCGGCGCAGCCCGACGGTAAATAGGCAGGAGGAGCCACCAGATAATTTATAAAATTCCTGTTTTTCCTGTTCTCCTGTCTTAAATGTCTAAAATGTCTAAACGCAAGAATAAAAAACGCCGGCGCTGTCCTTTTCGGGGGACGGCGCCGGCGCATGATGGGATTGGAGGCAAAATTATTCTGCGGCGGGAGCTTCTTCCTCTGCGGGAGCGGCTGCTGCTGCTTCTGCTTCGGCCTTGGCCGCGGCGAGCTCGGCTTTTTTCTTGGCTACGGCCTCGGCCTTTGCCTGGTTGCGAGCCTGCTCGGCTTCAAGACGCGATTTTGCATCGAGTTCTTTCTTGTCGGCCATGGTGGCTTTGAGCTTGTCTACCTTAGCCTGCTTGTTGGCTTTCCATGCTTCGAAGCGACGCTGAGCCTCGGCTTCGTCGAATGCGCCTTTCTTGACGCCACCCTGGAGGTGTTTCATCATAAGCACGCCTTCGTTGGAAAGGATTGAGCGCACGGTGTCGGTGGGCTGAGCGCCTACGTTAACCCAATACAAAGCCCGTTCGAAATCGAGAGTTACAGTAGCAGGATTGGTGTTCGGGTTATAGGAACCTATCCTTTCAATAAATCTACCATCTCGTGGTGCCCTGCTATCGGCGATAACAATAGGATAGAACGCATAGTTCTTACGACCATGACGTTGTAATCTGATTTTTGTTGCCATTTAATGTTGATTAGTTTGGTTTTGCATTGTTTGCGGGTGCAAAGTTACGCTTAATTTTCCAAACCGCCAAACATTAGGCGTCATTTTTTCAGACGCGCGGCTCTATTTCTGGGCTTTTTTCTTTTCGAGCTGGCGGTCGACGGCTTCGAGACAGAGGTCGACTGCTTCCTCGAAGGTGTCGGCGGTCTTCGACGCCACTATGTCTTCGTGCTGGGGCACGGCCACTTTTATGGTGGCTTCCTTGTTCATTGCCGTTTCGGGCTTCACGACTTTGAGGGTGACGTCGACGTCGGATATTGCTGTGTTATGACGGGCGAGTTTTTCGGCTTTTTTGTTGATGAAGGCCGTGAGACGGTCAGCGATGTCAAAGTGGATTGCTTGGATTCTGATTTCCATGGTTGTCCTCCTTTTTTTGTGCACGCGGGTGTGCGAGTTGATAATTATGTTGAAGTTCGCTTATCGATATATGCGTATATATCTGTGTCGTGTCGAGTGATTCGTGCCCCAGCAGGGTCTTTACGGCGTTGAGGTCGGCTCCGGCCGAGAGCATGTCGGTGGCAAACGAGTGGCGTATCACGTGGGGCGAACGCCGCGCCGAGTTCACCTTGCCGTCGAGATGGCGGTGCACGATATAGTTGAGCATGCGGTATTTTATCGGCTCTCCTGTCTTTTTAACGAAGAACGCGCCGAAAGGTTCGCTGCCCTCGTCGCAATATCCGGCGCGGACCTGCCGGTAGTCGTCGATCATCGAGCACAGCCCCGGGCCGATGGGCACGTAACGCTCCTTGGCGCGCTTGCCCAGCACCTTTATTCGCCCCGAGCGGCTGTCGACGTTGGCGTCGAGCAAGCCCGTAAGCTCCGAAGAGCGCAGCCCCGTCTGGTAGAGCATCTCCATAATCAGGCTGTTGCGCAAGGCCAGGAACGGGCTATCCTCGTCCCCGCCCTCGTCGAGGGCGCGCTGCATCTGCGCCGGGGCTATCACCTGCGGAAGCCGCTTGGCCGGACGCGCCAGCCGCAGGGCGTCGAGCGGGTTGCCATCCAGCCCCTTGAAGCGCACCAGGTAGCGGAAAAAACCGCGCAGGGCCGAGGCCTTGCGGCGTATCGTCGCCGCCGAATGGCCCGTAGACGCCAAATGGCTCATATACAGGCGTATGTCGGCCGACGTGGCCTCCATCGGGCGCAGCTCCTCCACCTGCCCCTGCGTCTCAAACTCGGCCCACTGCCGCAGGTCGTGACGATACGACTCCACGGTGTGCGCCGACTTGTTCAGCTCTATTTGCAGATATTTGAGAAAATCGTCGATGAGCATACGCCTTCACTTGCTGTTTCGGATTGCCGAATTTAGCAATATAAAACCACATATGCAAATTTTCAAGCAAAAAATTATAACAATTCACAATGCACGATGCACAATGCACAATTAGGGCTACGCGCTGAAAGCCAATCGTGCATCGTGCATTGTGCATCGTGCATTGATTAAAGGAGGCTGTGGCGGATGATGAGGTCGGACACGGCGGGGGCGTCGGCCACATGGCGCACAAGGGCGGGGTCCGCGCCCACGGTATCGCCCACGAGTTCGCCCTGATAGGTGAAGGCGAAGCCAAGATTTGCCGAGGCCGGGAAACCCATGCCGGGATAGGCAAGCGGCAGGCGCAGCATCTCGCGCAGTGTGGAATACACGTCGGCCTGCCCCATCACCGGCTCGTGCACGCCGCCCTGCCCGCCATTCAACACTATCAGCGGCACATAGCCCTCCGGGGCCACCACACCCCGCCCCGCGGGATGGGCAAGCATGTCGGAGCGGTAGGCCGCCAGCCCCTCATGGTCGCCCACTATCACAATGGCCGCCTCCGAGGCGTCGGGGCGGGCGCGCAGGTAGTCGACAAGCTCGCCGAGGGCGCGGTCGGTGAAGCTCACGGCAGTGAGATAGTCGGCCATTTTCGGCGGATAGTCGCCTTGCAATTTTATAGTCTTCAGCTCCTCGGGGATGCGGAACGGATTGTGGCCCGTGTAGGTCACTATCTGCACATACCCGCTCTTGCCCTCGGCAAGCACCTCGCCCGAGCGGAAGCGGGCCACGGCCTGGTCGACAAGGGCGCGGTCGCTCAGCCGGGCCGGGCGGCCTATCATCTCGCTGCGGTCCCACGACTGCTCCATGCGCAGCGAGTCGATGCCGAAGGCCGAGGCCACGCGCGCCTGATTCCATGTGGCAGGCTTGTCGCCCGACATGAGCCATGTCTCGCCCCCGGCGAAAGCCTGCGGGATGGCATGATACCGATTGTCGGCAAAGCGCATGGCATACACGAAATTGCGCATCGGATACATGCCGGCGAGCATCAGCAGCTGCCCGTCGATGCTGTGGCCGTTGCCCACCTGCGAGAGCACATGCGGAGCGTACCACACCGCCGAGTCGGCCACAAGCCGCGTGAGGTTGGGAGCCACCTCCTGCCCCTCGAGCGCGAGCCCGATAGGCCACGATTCCAGCGACTCGCATATCACCACCACGAGATTGCGCACCGGCCGCCCCGCGCTGTCGGCGGCGGCATATCGCGCAAGGAAACGCTCATGGTCGGCCATCCACGCCTCCACAAAGGCACGCTCGCTGTCGGTAATCTCGGAGTGCGACTCCATGAGCTCGGCCGCCACCGTGCCCGGGATGGTATATATAACGGCCGGCGTGGTGGCATAGTAACACTCCTGGCGCAGACGCCCCACATGCGAGCGCAGCCCTCCATGACAGAGCGCGACGCCTGTCACAACTGCCGTAAGTAACAGTAGAACAATAAGATACCCCCCCCCATTAACATTTGTCGGTTTCACCCTCGGCCCCATCGCCACAGGCGCAAGCAGGGCTATGGCGGGCAACATGAAATCGCGCAAGCGCAGCGTGTCGAATATGCTCGCCGTGAAATCGGCCACATTCCCTGCCAGCATATAGCTCGGAGCCGGAATTGAATTGAAATATGTGCGGCAATAAATCAGATTCGCCATCATCACCAGCGACATCACGAGCAGCACCGCCATCTGCGCCCACCGCCTGTGCCACACCGCCGGCAGAGCCAGCACCGTGGCCAAAGCCATGGCGTTGACATACGTGCCCGCGAAGCCCAGTCCGCGAAACGTAGTCTCGTAGCACCACAGCAAATCGAACGCCAGCACCAGCGCCAGGGCGGCAAGCCATCCGCCGGCAAACCCGCGGCCCCACAGCCGCCTCACTTTCTCCATCAATCGATTCATTTTCAGCATAGATATTTAATACTCCTGCAAACACACAGACAGGAGATTTTTTTACGTTAATGCCCGCGAATGAGCCGTTAATTTTAAAATTAATTTTTAATTAATGAATAATTAATGATAATTAACGTGAAAATTCTTGTGCCTCCTGTTCTCCTGTCTTTTTACCGGCTGTGTATCAAATTAATTGTGCATCGTGCATCGTGCATCGTGCATTGTGCATTGAATTAATTGTGCATTGACCGAAAAGCACGACGAAACCGCAACCCGGGTGCGGGTCGCAGTTTCGCGTATATTTTATGGTGTTCCTATGGCGGCGGATTGTGTCCCCCGACCGGCTTCGGGACCGGGTTTTATTCTTCTACCGAACGAAGCTGCTGAACGTAGATGGCTTTCATCATTTTCTTGCGGTTTACAACCGAGGGTTTCTGGAAAGCCTGGCGGCTGCGAAGTTCTTTCACGATGCCGGTTTTTTCAAATTTGCGTTTGAATTTTTTGAGAGCTCTTTCGATGTTTTCGCCTTCTTTTACTTGTACGATAATCATATTCGGAGTAAGATGTTGAGATTTTTTGTTCTATTTTTTATAATTTGCGACCGCAAAATTAAGCATTAATTTTCATTCCGCCAAACATTTCCGTCCTTATTTTTTATTTTTTCGGCGTTTCGTCATTTTTTCCCGCCCATTGTCAGAATATTTTGAGAAACCACGTGGAGATGAATACGTAGATTATAAGGCCGAAGATGTCGTTGGAAATCTGGATGAAGGGGCCGGTGGCAAGCGCGGGGTTGATATGGAGCTTCTCGAGGCTGAGGGGTATGACTGTGCCGAGGATGGTGGCGAACAGGGCCACGACAAAGAGCGACACCGTAACCGACAGCGTCACGGCATACTCGCCCGGCAGGAAGATAAGGTTGTAGACGAGCATCACCAGGGCTATCACCGAGGAGTTGAGCAGCCCGATGAGGAATTCTTTCCAGAGCTGGCGTCCGAATTCTTTTATCTCGAGGGAGCCGTTGGCCAGCGACTGCACCACTATGGCCGAAGCCTGCACGCCCACGTTGCCGCCCGTGCCGCCGATGATGGGAATAAACAGCGCAAGGGCCGTCACGGCTTGCAGCTGGGTCTCGAATCCGGCAAGGATTATCGAGGCGAGGATACCCGAGGCTATGCCGATGAGCAGCCAGGGGATGCGCGCCTTGGTCTGGGCCAGCACGGTGTCGTCGGCGTCGATGTCGGTGGTGATACCCGAGGCCAGCTGATAGTCGCGCTCCGACGACTCGCGCACCTCGTCCATCACGTCGTCGACGGTGATGCGCCCCACAAGGCGGCCTATGGAGTCGACCACGGGCATGGCCACAAGGTCGTACTTCTCGAAGTCGAGGGCCACGTCGTCGATGGGCGTGTCGGTCTTCACGGAGGCGGGGTCGGTCTCCATCACGTGCTTTATCTTCGACACCGACGGGTCGGTGATGAGCTTTTTCAGGGGGAGCACCCCGCGCAGGCGTTGCTCGTTGTCGACGACGTAGACATAGTAAATCTCGTCCATTTCCTCGGCTTGCAGGCGCATCTGCTTGATGCACTCGGGCATCGACCAATTTTCGTTCACCACTATCATCTCGGTGCCCATGAGGCCGCCGGCGGTGTCCTCGTCGTATTTGAGCAGGTCGATGATGTCGCCGGCCTGCTCCATGTCGTCGATATGGGCTAGAATCTCGTCGCGGTCCTCCTCGTCGAGCTGCTGGATAAGGTCCACGGCGTCGTCGGTGTCGAGGTGGTCGATCTGCTTGGCGATTTCCTCGGCGGGCATGGCCGAGAGGAGCTTGAGGCGGTCGTCCTCGTCGAGCTCCATAAGCACGTCGGCGGCCGTGTCCTCGTCGAGCAGCTTGTAGAGGAACTCGGCTTCGTCGAGCTCAAGATTCTGGTATAGTTCGGCAATGTCGGCCGGGTGCAGTCCGTCGAGTTCGGCCCGGGCCCGGTCCACATCCTTGTCTTTGATAATCTTGCGGATATGTTCCAGATATTCGTCGGTATATTCTTTCATCGCCGTTTATTCTGCTTAATACGTGAATTCGTGTATCGAATATTCGAATACTCGAGTATTCGTCAATACATTTTTTAATCCCGGGGTTGGCGGGCTTGCTCCACCAGGGCGGTGAGCTCGAAAAATTGCTCCACGGAGAGCTGCTCGGGGCGCATCGCCAGCAGAGGGCTCTCGGGCAGGGGCGCTCCCGGGGGCAGAAGGCCGCGCACGGAGTTGCGTATTGTCTTGCGCCGCTGGCCGAAGGTGGCTTTCACCACCGTGCGGAACAGGGCATCGTCGCAGGGAAGCGACTGCCGGCTGTTGCGCCGCAGGCGTATCACCCCCGACTTCACCTTGGGCGGCGGGTTGAATACCGCCTCGCTCACCGTAAAGAGATATTCCACGTCGTACCACGCCTGCAACAGCACGCTTAGTATGCCGCGAGTGCGCCCGCCCTCGCGGGCCGCTAGACGCTCGGCCACCTCGCGCTGCAACATGCCCGAGCACAGAGGGATGCGGTCCTTGGCCTCGAGCACGCGGAAAAATATCTGCGAGCTTATATTATACGGATAGTTGCCGATGAGGCAGAACGGGCCGCCGCCAAAGAGCCCGTCGAGGTTCATGCGCAAGAAGTCGCCCTCGATGATGCGCCCGTCCAAAGCCGGGAAATGCTCTTTGAGATAGCCTACGCTCTCGGTGTCGATTTCCACCACCTTCACGTCGGCATGGCCTTCGAGCAGATATTGCGTGAGCACTCCCGTGCCCGGGCCGATTTCCAGCACGGGGAGCGCGCCGGCATCGTCTAAGGTTGCGGCTATGCGCCGCGCCACCGACATATCGGTCAAAAAATGCTGTCCGAGGGCTTTCTTAGGCTTTACTCCGTTCATTTGAGGCGTCGTTTAATTTATTTGCACCTGCAAATTTACACTTTTTTTCCCACGCTGCCTCGCCTTCCGCTTTTTTTTCTTACTTTTGCATAAATTATGAAACAAAAAAAATTATATATCATAGCAGGACCGAACGGCGCGGGGAAAACCACGGCGTCCTATGAAATTCTGCCTGAATTATGGAATTGCACCGAATTTGTCAACGCCGACGAAATAGCCAGAGGGTTGTCTCCGTTAGACCCGGAAAAAGTGGCCGTGGAAGCCGGCAGGATTCAGCTTCTCAGAATCGACCAGCTGATTAAAAATGAAAGCACGTTCTCAATAGAGACTACCCTCGCCACAAGATCATATAAGAACCTTATCACAAAAGCGCACAATTTGGGATATAAGGTCGAACTCCTCTTTTTTTATCTCCCTTCTGTCGAAGACGCTATTACGCGCGTGCGTCTTAGGGTTTCATCCGGAGGGCATAATATCCCGGAAGATACAATCCGACGCAGATATGAAAAAGGGCTTTTGAATCTTTTCCAAATCTACATCCCTATCGTCGACCAATGGCAAATAATCGACAATAAAAAGAATCCATCATTCGTTATAGCGAAGAAAAACGGGGTTGTCTCCGTTAACGACACTACTCTTTTTAATTATTTAAAATCTAAATATGGACACTAACGCCAATTACGACGACGACCGCACCATAGAAGTTGTAAACCGGGCATATAAAAAGATGCTCGAGCGCAAAGCACGATTAGGCGAACCCGTCTATACCGACGATGGCACGGGCGTGATGCGGGTGCAACGTGCCATCGATGTCTACGAGCGTGTCTATGGACCTCTGCCTCCGCTTCCCGACATCTCCCCCGACTTGCTGTAATTTGATGCGCATTTGCGCAATCGTGAATTGTGAATTGTGCATCGGTCAGAGGGAGCGGCCGACGGCTACGGAGGAGCGGTCGTAGGGCTCGACAGGGCCGGTAATGGTGAAGGAGCCGGAGGTGAAGGCTCCTTGCACGTTGACACGCGCCTGTGCCGAGCGCGCGGGCAGGTCCACGAGGATGCGGCACACGCCCAGCGAGGTGCCCATCGAATATTCCCACTGGCGGTTGCCCCGGCGGTCGACGCTGTGCTTGCGCAGAGTGAGCGTGCCTTCGAGGGTGATGCCGCCCAGGCCGTTGGCGCCGGAGCGTATGCTGTGGTTGGGGGCGAGCTGGAACATGGCGTTGCCCGAACGCGCGCATATAAAGTTGGTCACTTCGTTGGTGACGCTGTTGACCCTCCCCGAGCCTATCTGCAACGAGCGCGCGGGGATGAGGAAGGTGCACGAGTCGAGCCTTGCCGAGGCCAAGGCGTTGGCCACCGAGTCGACAAGTTCGCGCCGGGCCTTGTCGGCGGCGCGCTGCTCGGCGGTGAGCGGCGAGGAGCATCCCGTGGCTAAGGCTGCGGCTGCTATTATGGCTAAAAGGATTTTTTTCATTTTTCGATTTTTTGATTTTTCGATGGCTCGATTATTCGAGAAGTCGAGCATTCAATTATTCGATTGTTTCACTGCGGGTTGTAGCCCGAGTCCACCAGGGTGCCGGCCGCGCCGTAGAAGGCCGGGGTGAGCAGATACGACAGAGGCGTGGCGGGATGCTCGCCCACATACGACTTGACCATGCTGTACCCGATATAGCGGCCGAGGCCGCCGGGGGCGCGGCCGCCGTCGAAGCCCGTGCGGGCGCCAAGGTCCATGATGGAGCGTATGTCGGCGGGGTCGGTGGAATAGAGCAGGCCGGGGCGCAGGCCGAATTCCTGCCACAGGCGCGCCTCGTTGGCTTCGAGATAGTCGACTTGGGCTTCGGTGAGGCCCAGGGCGCGGTCGAGACGGCGGCTGCCGAGCAGCTTCATCTGCACATAGGCCACGGCGCCGTCGTAGAGCATATGCTCAAAGGCGCGGCCGGTGGTGGATGTGTAGGGATATGCCGAGCGGATTATCCCCGAGGCCAGGTCGGAGCTCAGGCGGGCGGGCTCTTTGAGGGCGCGCTGGTAGGGCTCGAAGTCGGAGTATGCCTCATAGCCGGGGCCGAGGTAGTGGTTGAGCGCCACGAACACCGTCGAGTCGCGCAGGGCCATGGGGCGATACGACGGCCACGTCACCGCCGTAATCCGATAGCGCGGCAGGGCCACGCACTGCTTGCCGGCGGCGGCATACAGCTGTCCGAGCTTCGACTCGAGCCTGTCGAGGTCGGGAAACACCGAGTCGACGGCTGCCTGGAAGAAGCCCGTGGCCGTGCTTCCGCTCCATGCCTCGGCCAGGGCCGAGGGCGATGCCAGGCTGTCGCCGGTGAGGGCGGCCAGGGCAGCGAGCTCGGCGGCGTTGGCCGCCAGGGCGGAGTCGCGCTCGGCGGCGTCCATGCTTCCGTAGTTTGCTATCATGCGGTCGAGCCGGCCCACGGGGTAGGGCTCGGAGCCGGAGCACCCGCTCATAAGGGAGAGCAGGGCGAGAGAGGCGAGGGCGGCGATGCTATATAATATATAATATGTCGGTCGTTTCATTCTTTAAGGTCAGTTCACTACATTCTGCGGCCGGCCTTGGAGGAAGGCGGCGAGATTGGCCGCCGACACCTCGAGCAGGCTGCGGCGCGCCACATCCGACTGCCACGCCACATGCGGCGTGATATAGCAGCCCGAGCACGAGAGCAGGGGCTCGTCGGAGCGGGGCGGCTCTTGGTCGAGCACGTCGACGCCGGCGGCGTAGAGGCGGCCCGAGTCGAGGGCGCGGGCCAGGGCCGTGGAATCGACGAGGCCTCCGCGCGCGGTGTTTATCACTATGGCTGAGGGCTTCATCAGCGCCAAGGTACGGTCGTTGACAAACCGGGCATTTTCTTTGGTGAGCGGGGCGGCGAGCACCAGGATGTCGGCCTCGCGGAAAAGCGTGTCGCGGTCGACGGCCGTGATATATTCGGGCAGCTCATATTGCATCTTCGACGTGAGGGCCACGACGCGCATCGAGAAGGCCGAGGCTATCTTGGCCACTTCCTTGCCGATGTTGCCAAGGCCGTAGATGCCCATCGTAAGGCCGGCCAGCTCGATTATGGGCGTGAGGCGGTAGGAGAAATCCTGGCAATGCTGCCATCCGCCTTTTTTCACCGACGTGGAGTGACGCCCCACATGGTTGGCTATCTGCAAGATGTGGGCAAACACCAGCTGAGCCACCGAGTGGGTGGAATAGGCCGGCACGTTGCACACGTCGATGCCGGCGCGGCGGGCGGCCACGATGTCGACATTGTTATATCCCGTGGCGAGCACGCCGATAAAGCGCAGCGACGGCAACGCTTCTATGGCTGCGGCGTCGAGCACCACTTTGTTGGTGAACACGGCATCGGCTCCGGCGGCGCGGGCCACTACATCGGCGGGCGCGGTGCGGTCATAGACGGTGAGGTCGCCCAGGGCGGCGAGCGCGTCCCACGACAAGTCGCCCGGATTGGCGACATATCCGTCGAGCACCACTATCTTTGGCTTCATTTCGGTAAAACGGTTTAATAGGTTACATTTTGCGATAAACGCGGCCGAAAGTTACGGCTTTTGCAAATCATAACAAACGAAACGCCAATTTTTCTCACTCTTTGTATCTTTTTTGTAACTTCCCGCCTCCGCTGCGCGGTGCCGGGAAAAGTTATAGAATAAAAAAATAGGAATCTTAGGGAGCATAAGCAGCCTAAGATTCCTGTAATTATTTTAATGTTTACTCTTTTTTAGTAGCGCACTTTTTCGGCTTTGGTGCCGGCGCGGCGGATGTAGAGTCCGGGGGCGGTGGGCTCGCCGGGGAGGCGAACGCCTTGGATGGTGTAGTATTCTACGGGGGTGTCTTGCACGGTGGGGCCGACGGGGAGGCCGGTGGTGGAGGGGGTGTAGTATTCGCCGGTGAAGCCCGAGGCGTTGTAGATGCCGTTGTGGACGAACTTCTGGTCGGAGGTCTGACTGCCGCCGCCGTTGTGGAAGATGATCATGGGGTTGGCCATGTCGTGGTTGGCGCGGTAAGTGTAGCGATGGAGCGTGCCGGCGCGGGATACGGTGACGGTTGACGACGTAACGTCTTGGCCGGGCCAGGGGCCGGTGAAGGCTTTGTCGTCGCGGTGGTTGTCGTCCCAGGCGTAGGCGCGCACGGTGGTCCAGTTGGAAGCGGAGTTGTCGAAGTAGGCGGTGTACTCGGTGTAGAGGGGCACGGAGGTCTTGATGTAGGTAAACGATGCCGTGGCCGAGCCTACCGTGTTTTCGGCGTAGGCGCGGATGGTGGTGGTGGAGGTGATGGTGATGGGGGCGGTGTAGGCTTTGCCGACGGCGGGGTCGGAGCCGTCGGTGGTGTAGCGCAGGGTGGCGCCGGATGTGGCGGAGAGGGCTACGGTGAGCTCGTCGTTGAACATGGTGCCGGTGGGGTGCGACGCTTTGATTACGGGTGCCGAGGGCGTGAGTTCCACTTCGATTTCTTTGGCCGAGGCTGCGCCGTCGTATTCGTAGTAGACGTCGGAGGTGATGCCGGTGATGTTGGCGGTCTGCTGGCTGCCGTTGTTGAAGATGATGCTGAGGCTTTCTTCAACGTCGGGGAACGACATGCGGTAGAATGTGCGTCCGTCGATTACTTCGGTTTCGGACATGCGTGTGCCGGGCCATGCTCCGGCAAATTTGTTGTCGCCTTCCCATGCGTAGATGTTGGGGGCGGAGGGGGCGGTGACGTAGACGGTTATTACTGCGTTGGGGTCGACCTTGCGGTAGGTTTCCTTGCCGGTGTAGGTGTCGGCTCCCCATGTAACGGTCACGCTCTGGCCGAAGGCCATGTCGGTTCCGATAGTGAATGTGGATTCACGGCCGGGGGTGAGGGCTACCTTGCTGCCAGAGCCTATCTGATACCAGCCTGTGGAGGCGGCTTCGGAGAGGGAGGCTGTGACGGTGAGTGTCTCGGTCTTGAACGATGTGGAGGCGGGTGTGAATGTTACGCGGGGCGAGCCTACGGCGTCGTCGGAGGTGTAGTATTGCGACGCGCCGGGGTCGGTGAACGCCACGTCGCCGCCGTGGGCCACGGGGGCTGTGGTGTAGATAAAGCGGCCGTCTTCGCCGATTTTGCCGCCTTTGAAGTCTTTGACTACGACGCGGAGCTGGCCTTTGGTGGCGGGTGCGTCGACGGTGAGTGTGCCGTCGGCTCCTACGGTGTAGGCGCGGCCGGTGGTTACGTCGGTGTATTGGCCGGCGGGTACGGCGGTGAATGTGGCTCCGCCGTTGATGGCGACGAGGGCGTAGGAGTCGGCTGTCGCGCGCTTGTAGGCAAGGCCGGAGGCCGACTTGCAGCCGTCGAAGGTGTATTGGCCACGGCGCAGGGCGGGCACGGCGGCGCGGATGAGGTTGAGGCGACGCACGTGCTGGGCGAGGTCGGCGTTAAGAGTCTCGGCCACGTTGCCCGAGGCGGTGTATTGGCCGAAGTCGGAGGCAGTGACTGTGCCTTCGAGGTAGTGGCCGAAGTAGGCGCGGCCGGTGTCCTTGACGGGGGTGTCGGTGCCGCCGCCGTCGACTTTTGCGCCTTTCTGGAATTCTACTTCGGAGCCGTAGTAGACGCAGGGGATGCCTCGGAATGTGAACATGAGGGCGAGGTTTTCGGCCCACTGTGCTGTGCCGCCGTTGAAGCGGGTAAGGTCGTTGGGTCCGGGGCAGTAGTCATGGGAGTCGACGTAGGTGACGAGGTAGGATGCGTCGTTGTAGTATTTGTCGCCGCCTTTGGCGAGGTCGACTACATATTTGGCGTTGTTGAAGCCGTAGTGCGAGGGAAAGTCGATGGTAGAGAATCCGCTATATTGGGAGTAGTCGGGTTGGTGCCATGCGCCGTTTTTCATAAGCGCGTTGTCGGATGTGGGCATGGCAGCCTTGTCTTCTTTCTCGCAGAGAGCCATGTTGCCGGGGCGTGCTTCGTCGTCGCCCTCGCGCACGAAGATGTTGTCCCAAAATGTGGGGTCCCAGTTCCATTGGTCGACGAGCGCGGGGTCGGATTTCCACTGGTAGTAGTAGCTCGACAGGGCCGGCTGCTTGCGGTAGGTGACGGTGCCCTGGTAGCGTTGGCAGCATTCGCCGAACATGAAGAAGGGGCCTCCGTCGCGCTTGTCCTTGTATTTGTCGGCGAGGGCCTGGAATTGGGGGATGAAGGCGGTGTTGAAGGTGAGGCGGGCTATGTGGCCGGTGGTGTCGATACGGAATCCGTCGACGCCCATCTCGATGAATTTGCCGTAGCAGCGCACGAGGTATTCAGATACGGCGGGGTTCTCGGTGTTGAGGTCGACGCAGTCCCCGGCTATCTGTCCCCACCAGCGTGTGGGGGCGTCCCAGTTCCAGCCGTTGCCCACGTGGTGGTAGTAGTTGTGGCTGTCGTGGTTCTGTCCGTCGGTGTTTTTGAGGTATGGGAATCGGGCGTTGTACTGTCCCTTGCCGTCGAGGTCGTTATAGTTGGAGGGGAGCAGGTCGTAGTTGGGGATAATGGCTGTGGCGGGGTTGGCCTGGTCCTTGATGTTCTGGCTGCGGTAGAACAGCTCTGTGAGGCCTTTCTCGCCGAAGTTGCCGGTGTGGTTGAGCACGATGTCGAGGATTATCTTCATGCCCTTTGCGTGAGCGGCGTCGATGAGGTCCTGGAAGCGCACGTCAGATGCGGAGCCCCATTCGGTGCGGCTCTCGTAGCGGAGGTCGACGTTCTGGAAGTCCATGGCGTGATAGCCGTGGAAGTCGGTGCCGGAGCAGTTCTGCACCACGGGAGTGATCCACACGGCGGTGAAGCCGAGGGCCTTGATGTAGTCGAGTTTTTGGATAAGGCCTGCGAAGTCGCCGCGCCAGTCGGGGTCGTTGTTGGCTATTTGCACAGCCTGCCAGTCCCATCCGCAGACGTTGTTGGCGGGGTCGCCGTCGTAGAAGCGGGTTGTCATGACGAAGTAGATGGATTCGTCGCGGAAGTCGTCGCGCGCGGAGTCGAAAGTGGCGGCGTCGGCATGGTTTCCGGCAAGCGCGCACGCGAGCATGGCCGGAAGCCATTTCCTGAATTTTTTCATGATAAATAAAGCAAGAAATTAGTAAGTATGATATTATATTAGCCTCCCCTCCCGGGGATTTGATTGGCTTTCGGCGGCAAAATTAACTAAAAATTTCTTAATAGAGTAAAAAATGCCACAATTTTTCCATTTATTAGACAGGAGAACAGGAAGGACGGGAGTTTATTTTACGTTAATGGCCGCGAATGAGCCGTTAATTTTTGATTAAATCTTAATTAATGAATAATTAATGATAATTAACGTGGAAATTCTTGTGCCTCCTGTTCTCTTGTCTAAAAAAAAGCGGAGCGCGCCCGAGGGGGCACGCTCCGGTGTAAGATTATAGGAGGCCTAAGAAGCCTAGGAAGCCTATTTATTTCTCAAGCCGGAGGCTTGAGTTCCTACCTACTATGCTTATTCGAATTCGATGAGGACGGCGTCGGTGCCAACGATTTGGTCGGGACGGACGAAGACGCGCTTCACTACGCCGTCGCGGGGAGCGGTGACGTCGTTTTCCATCTTCATGGCTTCGTAGACAAGGAGGGTCTTGCCTTTGGTGAAGGTATCGCCGGCTTTTACGTTTACTTCTATCACGCGGCCACCCATGGGGGCTTTGATGGTCTCGCCCGTGATGGGAGCTTCGTCTTGGGCTGCGGCTTCTTCTTTTACTTCGGCTGCGGCGGGACGGCTGGCTTCGTATTCTTCGGTGCGGCGGCGGCGCAGGAAGCCGTTGGCTACGGAGGGAAGAAGCTCAAGGAGCAGTTCTTCTTCTTTGTTGGTGGCCAATGGCTTGCCTCCGAGGTCGGGCAGGGCGGGGTTCTCGGGCTTGCGGTAGGAGTTGACGTCGTAGGGTGTCTCTACGGGCGAGCCGGTGATTTTTTCGCGGAAGGCGGGGTCGACCGGCACGGGAGTGTGGCCATATTCGCCTTTTACGAGGGCTATGAATTGGTTGGAGGGGTTGGAGTAGTCGGGGTTGCCTTTCTTGCGGTCGAGGGCCACGGATACAGCTTGTGAGCCTACAATCTGGCTGGTGGGTGTGACGAGGGGCACGAGGCCTGCGTCGCGGCGCACCATGGGGATGAGGCGCATAGCGTCGTCGAGGAGGTCTTCGGCGCCGAGGGATTTGAGCTGGGCCACCATGTTGGAGTACATGCCGCCGGGCACTTCGGCGTCTTTTACGAGGAGGTTGGGTTTGGGGAATCCGAAGTAGGCTTCGATAGCGTGGCATGCTTCGAGCAGGGTGTCTTCGTCGCCAGCGCGGGCGGCGGCTACGGCGCGGTCGAGCTGGGCTTCGATTTCGGCGGGGAGGGTGTCGGCCAGGGGGTCGAAGGCGCGGGGCATGCGGTCGGCGTTGAGGTCGAAGGCTTTAAGGGAGTGGCGGGCGTCGAGCAGGCGGTTGCGTATCTCGCCCACGGCTTTCATGTCTACGTCGAGTTCTACGTCCATGCGCTTGGCAAAGAGGTAGACGAGCTCGATGGCGGGCGCGGCGGAGCCTCCGCCAAACCACCATATGTTGGTGTCGAGGATGTCGACGCCGTGGAGGATTGCCATTACCGATGAGGCCAGGCCGTAGCCGGGGGTGCAGTGGGTGTGGAAGTCGACGGGGACTGTGAGGGCGGCTTTGAGCTTGGATATGATTGAAGCGGCGCGCAGGGGCGATACGAGGCCTGCCATGTCTTTGAGGGTGATGATTTTGGCGCCGAGGGCTTCCATCTGGCGGGCTTTGTCGACGAAGTATTCGTCGGTGAAGATTTTTTCGGGCTCAGCGGGCTTTTTGCCGAAGAGGCGAGCGAAGAATCCTTTGGGGGCTTCGGCGGGCTCGGACTTGGGGTCGACGGTGTAGCACACGGCTCCGTCGGGGATGCCGCCGAGGGTGTTGATCATCTTTATGGAGTCGCGCACGTTGTCGATGTCGTTGAGGGCGTCGAAGATGCGCATCACGTTGAGTCCGTTGGCGATTGCTTCTTTATAGAAGCCTTCGAGGACGCTGTTGGGGTATGGCACGTAGCCGAAGAGGTTGCGGCCGCGGGAAAGGGCGGAGAGGAGCGACTTGCCTTTCATCACTTTCGACACAGAGCGGAGGCGGTTCCAGGGGGATTCGTCGAGGTAGCGCATCACGGAGTCGGGCACTGCGCCGCCCCACACTTCCATGATGTAGAAGCCGGCATTCTCGTAGTAAGGGAGGAGTTTGTCGATTTCGGCCTGGCTCAGACGTGTGGCGAAGAGCGATTGCTGGCCGTCGCGGAGTGTGAGGTCGCGGATTTTAAGTTTTCGATTAGCCATATTTATATAAAGTATAAGGTATGAGTTGTAGTTTGAAGTTTGGGAGTTTGGGAGTTTGGGAGTTTAGGAGGTCTCCCCCACTTCCCCACTCTCCACTTCCCCACTCCGATAGGGATTTTCGCAAAATAAGGAAATATTTCCGTAATTACCAAATTTTTTTTGGCAAAAAAGCAGACGTGCCCGAAAAAAGGGTTTCAGGCACGTCGTTTTAAGGTTTTTGATTTTCAGCCGAGGGCTTGGATCATGCGGGGGGGTTGATGGCGCCGGTGGGGCAAACAGCCTCGCAAGAGCCACATTCGATGCACTTGTCGGGGTCGATTTTGTAGATGTCGCCTTCGGAGATTGCTTCAACGGGGCATTCGGGCAGACATGTGCCGCAAGCCACGCAGATGTCGGTGATAACGTAAGCCATGGTTGGTTTTGTTTTAGAAATTATTTTACGAAATTGGTTTTGTGGATGCAAATGTAGGCATAATTTCGTAATTGGCAAAATTTTTTTTTGGCAGGGTGGGATTTTAGGAGGCTTAGGAGGCCTAGGCAGCCTAGGAATCCTATAATATCTAGTAGGCTTTCAGCCAAAGGTTGATACTGTCTCTCAGGGTGGTGTCGCGCAGGGCCCAGGATTGGAATTGGGTGAAGGAGATGGCCACGGCGGTGTCGAGGGCGGGATAGCGGGGGGCGAGGCGGCGGGCCACGGTGGCGGGCACCACGGCGCGGGGGATGCGGCCCAGGGCTGTGAGCACTACCAGGTGCTCGGCGTTGACGCCCGGCAGGGTGCGGATGTGGATGGTGTCGCCGATTTCGCGGCCCAGGGCGGCGACGCGCGAGGCGAAGGGGCTGTCTTGGGGGAGCCATACGGTGTCGGCGGCGAGGTCGAGGGCTGTCTGCACGGGGGCGGGGGCGGCGGTGTCGGGGCGGTGCTGGACGAGGATTTCGCGGTCGAGGTAGACGGGGTCGGTCATGACGAAGCGTTGTTTGAGCTCGACGGTGAGGGGCATGGATGCTATCACTATGTCGTAGCGGCCGTCGCGGAGGCCTTCGGTGGCGTGGGCCAGGGGCACGAAGGGGTGGTAGCGCACGGGGATGCCGTGGGAGCGGGCGATGCGCTGGATTATCTGGTAGTCGCGGCCGAAGGCTGAGTCGCCTCGCACGCCGTAGCATATGCCGTTGAATTCGATGGCCACGTTGAGGGTGTCGCCGCCGGCTATGGCTTCGGCGCGGGCAAAGGGGCTTTTTGGCCGGTGTGAGCATCGGCCGAGCATGACCATGGCGGCGACGGCTCCGGCGAGCAGGGCCACGAGCATTGACAGGCGAGGACGGATGGGGCGCATAGTTTGGTGTTTTTTAGACAGGAGAACAGGAAAAACAGGATTTTTTAACGTTAATGGCCGTGAATAAGCCGTTAATTTTTTATTAAAATTTAATTTTTTAATTAATGATTAATTAATGATAATTAACGTGAAATTTCTTGTTTTTCCTGTTCTCCTGTCTTTTTATCAGTTGGCGAAGTCGATGGAGAGGCCCATCTGGAAGCGGCGGGGGTTGAGGGGGTAATGGGGCAGTGAGAAGTAGTCGGAGGAGAACCAGCCTTGGTTGATGTGGGTCATCATCACGTAGAAGCGCACTTTGGAGAGTTTCATGTTGGCGTAGGCGGTCATAAATGGGTAGTTGCCGAGCAGGGCTTCGCGCTGGTTGTGGAAGGTGGCTGTGGCGGGCTGGTAGGCGGGGGCGTGGTAGCGTGTGTAGTAGTCGCAGTCGAGACCGAGCTGGAAGTGGAGGGTGGCTATGCGGGCGCGGATGTAGAGGCTGGAGCGCAGGGCGAGCTTGGGGAGGGACAGGACGGCGTCGTCGGACGATGTCTGGTATATGACGCGGTTGTCCCAGTGGAGTATTCCCAGGCGCAAGCGCTGGTCGAGCGAGGCGGTGAATACCTGTATTGAGCCGGAGTGTTGGGCGGGGAGGGCTTGGGTGTCGAAGTAGAGGAGGTTTTGGACGTTGCGCGCGGCGATTTTGATGGCTGTGCCGGTGTGGGGTATGTCGAGGCGTCCGCCGAAGGTGACGCGGCGTTCTTTTCCGAAGGTGTTGCGCCAGGCGAAGTGGTTGGAGATGTAGTTTTCCATCAGGTAGGGGGCGGCTGTGTTGGTGAAGGCTCCGAATCCGGTGATGGCTACGGTGTCGCCCAGCAGGGGGATGCGTGTGGAGATGTGTCCGTCGATTTTGATTTCGCCGGCTGCGCGGCCTACTACGCCGAGCTCGGCTTTTGCCGCGTAGGTGAGTATCGAGCCTCGCTGCTTGGTGAACTGGGCGCCGACCCATGCGAGGTTTTCGCTTCCGCGGGCTGGTATGGCTCCGATGCCTTCGGGCAGGGGTGTGAGGCCGTCGCGGACGGTGAGGGTGTCGGGGGTCTGGCGGTATTTTCGTATTTCGTAGGTGGCGTAGGCTGCGAGGCCGAATTTGGCGTAGCGGTGGAAGCCTTCTATGAGGTCGACGCCTATGGTGTTGGAGAGGGCCCAGTAGGTGGTGCGGTCGCGGGTGAATTTATCGTTGAGGTAGGCGCGGTTGTCGAAGAATTTGGCTGTCTCGGCGGGGTTGTCGTCGAGGAAAAGGTGTTTGGTGTCGCGGTAGTTGAGGGTCCAGATGAAGGAGGATACGGGGATGTAGGTGCGCACGGTGGTGGTGTCGTCGATTTGGTCTTCGTGCCAGTAGCCTACTTTGTATCGGGAGTTGAGCATGAGTTCGCCGCCCACGACGCGAGTGTGGGCATGGGTAAGGTTGACGGGTATCGACTTTGGGTTGATTGACGAGACGCCGCCTTGCATCTGGGCGGGGTCGGTGATGTAGAGGTCGTCGGTGATGCCGCCGTTTTCTTTGTGGACGAGGTTGTAATGGTTCCACGCGCCTTGGAATTCGTAGCGGTCGCCCATGTATGAGCCGTTGAATCCCCAAGCGAGGTCCTTGGCGGCCTGGGCTTCGTAGGAGCCTTTGGAGTAGAGGTAGTCGAGGTTGGCTCCGATTTGGGCGCGGGCGTTGATGTTGCCGGAGAATATGGCTCCGAGGCGTTCCTGGGAGTTGTCGCGTCCGCCGCCGGCGTTGTAGGAGAGCAGGGTCATGGGGGCGCGGGTGTTGTAGAATTTTTGATGCACCGACGAGGGGAGCCATCGGACGAGGCCGTCGCGGAAGAAGAAGTCGGAGCGGGCGGGGCGGTCGAGGTATATCATGTCGATGCCTTCGGAGCCGAGGTTGCCGGTGGTGGCCCATGCCGGGGAGCCGGCCGAGGGGATGGAGCGGCGGTGGTAGTCTTCGAAGAGGGTGTCGATTTGTGCGGGCTCGTGCAGGCCCAGGGGCTCGGAGGCCGTCCAGGCGTAGGACGGGGCCAGTGGGGCGCGCCGCTTCGAGGGCGACGACTGGCGCGAGCGGCTGTCGGGGCCTTGCGCGGCTGCCACGGCGACGCATATTATCAATAATATGGCTGTGAGGATGCTATGTTTCATACTGATGTGCAAATTTACATCTTTTTCGCTATCTTTGCAAAAAAATAGCAATAATCATGGGATTCATAGGAGGCTTAGGATGCCTATGATGCCTATGAGTCCTAAAATACGACCGTCTATGGAATATATCACTTCTGAGAATATAATGCTGATCGGGTCGCTTCTGCTGATTTGCGGGGTGATGTTCGGCAAGTTGAGTTACCGGCTGGGGCTTCCGCTCCTGCTTGTGTTCCTGCTTGTGGGCATGGGCTTCGGGGTGGACGGCCTGGGCGTGAGTTTCCACGACATGCACACGGCGCAGTTCACGGGCATGGTGGCTCTGTGCATTATCTTGTTTTCGGGCGGCATGGACACGCGCGTCAAGGCCATTCGGCCTGTGATAGGGCCGGGTGTGGTGCTTGCCACGGCGGGGGTGCTGGTCACGGCTTTGCTCACGGGGCTGTTTGTGTGGTGGCTGTCGGGGATGGCGTGGACTAATATCCATTTCGCCCTGCTGCCGTCGATTTTGCTGGCGGCCACTATGTCGTCGACCGACTCGGCGTCGGTGTTCGGCATCCTGGGGGCGCAGAAGGTGGGTCTGCGTCAGAATCTGCGTCCGCTGCTCGAATTGGAGAGCGGCAGCAACGACCCCATGGCTTATATGCTCACTATTATCCTCATCGAGGCCGTTACGCTTGGCTCGGGGCTGTCGGCCGCGGCCGTGGCGGGGCAGTTGGCCTTGCAGTTTGCCGTGGGCGGCGTCGTGGGCTACGCGATGGGGCGGGCCATACCGTGGCTCATCGTCCGCTATCGCCGCATCAACCGCGAGGGCGCGGAGGAGGATTCGGGGCAGGCTTCGTCGATGCTGGGTATCTTGACGCTCGGCGGGGCGTTTCTCACCTTTGCCATAGCCAACGGCCTTGGGGGCAACGGGTATCTGGCCGTGTATCTGTGCGGCATAGTCACGGGCAACTCGCGCGCGCCGATGCTGCGGGGCATCTCGCGTTTTATGTCGGGGATGTCGTGGCTTGGGCAGATTGTGGTGTTCCTGATGCTTGGGCTGCTTGTGAATCCTCACGAGATGATAGCCGTGGCTCCGGTGTCGATATTGATTAGCCTGTTTATGATGCTGGTCGGCCGCCCTGCGAGCGTGTGGCTGTGCATGCTGCCGTTCAGGCGGTTCACGGCCAAGGCGCGGATGTTTGTGTCGTGGGTGGGGCTTCGCGGAGCGGTGCCTATCATCTTTGCCACGTACCCGGTGGTGGCCGATGTGGAGGGCGCGTCGCAGATTTTCAATATCGTGTTTTTCGTCACGCTTGTGTCGCTGCTGTTGCAGGGCACCACGGTGGTGGCGGCCTCGCGCCGCCTTGGGCTCACGGAGCAGCCGGAGGCCGACGAGTCGGATTTCGGCGTGGAGCTCGACGAGGCCCTGCCCACGCGCCTCGACGCCCGGCGCGTCACCGACGCCATGCTCGCCGAGGGGCGCACCCTGCGCGACATGGCCATGCCGGCCGGCTCGCTGGTGATGATGATAAAGCGCGGCAAGGAATATATCGTGCCCAACGGCAACATCGAGCTTCGCCGAGGCGACACCCTGCTTATAATAAAGGAGAATTAAGAAATAAGGAATTACTAATGACAAATGACAAATGACGAATTAATACCAAGCTGTGTATTAATTCGTCATTAGTCATTTGTCATTTGTCATTAGTCTTTGTTAGTAGCGCACTTTTTCGGCTTTGGAGCCGGTGCGGCGGATGTAGATGCCGGGGGCGGAAGGCTCGCCGGGGAGGCGGATGCCTTGGATGGTGTAGTATTCGGGGGCGGAGTTGGGAAGTTGGGGAGTTGCGAGTTGGGAAGTCTCGCAGGCGGCGGGGTTGGAGAACAGGGATTCGCCGATGGTGTAGCGCGTGGTCACGTTGTAGGTGTGGGTGCCTTCCGAGGCGTCGGCGTCGAGGTAGGTCTCGTCGGCGGTGGAGGCGATGAGCGCGCCGTCGCGGTAGATGTTATAGCCTTCGATTTCGAGGGCCTCACGGGGCGCGGTGGCGGGGGTGAAGGCGATGTCGTCGATTACCACGGCTTTGTTCAGCGTGGTCGACAGCGAGACGCGCAGGGCGGCGTAGCGGGCGTCGGCGGGGAGGGTGTAACTGAACAGGGCGAAGCCTTTGTCGGGGTCGTATTCCGTGCCGGCGGGGATGTCGACGCCGGTGGCAAAGGGCTCGAAGGCGTCGATGGCGTCGGTGGTTGTGGAGTAGAGCACGTCGAGCTTCTCGGCGGGCGAGGCCCCCCACCCCATGGGCGTGGCGTGGGCGCGGAATGATATGGCTGTCTCGCCGGGATAGAGCGCGGGGAGGATGAGCCAGTCGGAACTTGCGCCTTCGGCCGAGCCCCAGGCTATGAGCGAGGTGGTGCCGGAGAAGGAGTTGATGTTGTAGGATTTGAGGTCGACATCGGGATATGGCTCGCCGTTGCGGTTGACCTGGAAGGCCATGGGCTGTCCGCCGTTGGGCTGTGTGAGCCACGAGGAGGCCACGACGGTGGCTTGGCCGTCGGCGTCGTAGATTTTATAGTCGCCGATGGTGCCGTGGGCCGATGAAGCGGTGACGCCGCCAAAGTCCCAGGCGGTGAGCGTTTCGAGGTCGTCGGTCATGGCCGAGGGAGCGCGGTCGGCGGCTGCGCGGGGCCATGTGAGGCGCACTGCGCCATCTTCGCAGACGGCGGCGAGGCCGTCGATGGCGGGCAAGCGGGGCGCGCGCACTGTGATGGGAAGGGTGGCGGCGTTGTCGGCGGTGTTTTGGTCGGCGGCGTAGACGATTGTGGCGGTGAGGGCGGCGTCGGCGAAGTTGACGGGGATTGTGACGGGGATGTCTATCGAGGCTGTGGCGTCGGGTTCCACTTCGGGTCCGTCGACGCGGGCAAGCTCAATGCCGGAGGCGGCGATAGTCACTTCATAGCCCGAGGCAGGAGCAAGGCCGTTGTTGGCGACGCGCACGGTGTAGACGGCCTCGGTGCCGGCTGTGGGGTCGGCCGTGCCGGTGAAGGCTGTGAGGGCGAGGTCGGAGGCGCACACGTCGATAATCTGAATGTTGTCGAGCAGAAGGTCCTGATATTGCTGGGTGGAGGCTTTGAAGGCCACTTGCAGCGAGGCGCTGCCGCGGAAGGCGGCGAGGTCGACGGTGCGGAGGGTCCACTCGGGCGATGTGGCGGTGATGGAGGCGGCGGGGGTGAAGGTGACGCCCCGGTCGGACGAGATGAGCACGTCGAGGGCTACGGCGTCGCCGCTGCTGTCGGCGGTGCGGTACCAGAATTTGAGGGCGGGGTTGGCCGCGGCGGCTATGTCGACCACGGGGCTCTGCAAGGTGATGGTGCCTTTCGACGAATATTTCATCCAGCCCAGGTCGGCGTCTTGCGAGGAGTCGTCGGTGTCGTAGATCGATTTTGTGGAGGCCGACCATTCGGGGTAGCCGCTGTCGGAGCCGCGCACCGTGGTCCACGGGGCCGTGGAGGCCTTGCCGCCGGCAAAGGATTCGGCGAAGGGCACGGGGTAGGCGCTGCCGAAGATGAGCATGTTGGAGTTGCATCCGGTGCTTTCGCCGGCTATGTTGGAGGCATAGACGGTGTATTGCAGGGCGGTCTGCACGGCAGGGTCGAGTTCTGTGTCGGTGAACTCGCACGACGTGAGGGCGGTGGCGGCGTCGGCGCTGTTGGCGGCGCGGGCCACGCGGTAGCGGAGGTTGGCGGGGGCGATGTATCCGCCGTTGCGTCCTTCGGTGGGGGCCGACCAGGTGAGCACGGCGCGGTCGCCGTCCTGGCGGAGCACGACGTCGGTGACGGGCATGGGCGTGTCTTCGCCTACATATGCCTCGGCTGTGGCGGCATAGCCTGCTCCGTAGGCGTTGTAGAACACTACTTGATAGCGGTTGATGCCGTTGGCGGCTTCGGTGTCGCGCACTTCAATTTCCGACGAGGGCACGGGGGCCTCGACGGTGGCTACGAGGCGCGAGGTGGTGAGGTTGGTCACTTCGGCTTTTGTCAGAGCCGCGAGGGCTGAGCCGTCGACGGCCTCGGCAGGGGCTGTGGCCTTTACGGTGGCTTGGAGCGCGCCTTCGGCGGCGGCTTCGGCCGTTACCGCGGGCGAGGCCACGGGGGCTTTGAGCGACACTCCGGCCGACACCTCGAAGGTGTAGACGTAGAGGTTGTATTGGTACTTGGGGCTGGTGCACTGCAAGCCTATGTTATATGTGCCGTCGGCATCGGGGGTGAACAGGACAGTGAGGGTGTGGCGCGTGTTGTCGGCGGTGGAGCCGTCGGGCACGATGGCCGTGGTCATGGCCTCGGGCGAGGCTGAGGCTCCGGCCATGATGCGGAAGGTCTCGGGGGCGCGGGTGTTGCCGGCGCGCATTTCGAGGGAGAGGGTGTATTGGCATCCGCCGCGGAGGGTGAGCGAGGGCGAGAACAGCCAGTCGTCGGAGGCGTTGTCGCGGTTGTAGTTGCACACGGCTCCGTTGGCCGACCATTTCCATGTGGAGCCGTCGCGGTTGGCGTCGTCGACGGTGAAGAATTTGAATTGCTCCTCGTCGGTGAGGTCGTAGGCCACGGGGGGCGTTACGGCATAGCCCAGGGTGAGCTTGGACGTGACAGCGGCGTTGCCGGTCTTGCCCGATGCGGTGGCGCGCACCTCGTAGGTGTAGTCGGCCAAGGCGGCAGGAAGGGAGGCGTCGGTGCAGGTGGTGGCGGTGATGCCGGAGGCCACCACAGCGGCGTCGGGCATGCGTGTCACGGTGTAGGTCAGAGCCGATGCGTCGATATATCCGTTGTTGGCTCCGGAGGCTACGGGGGCCCATGTTATGGCCACGGCGTCGCCTGTTTTCTCGGCCGATGCCGAGGCAGGGGCGGCGGGGGTGTCGATGCCGGCATATACGGTGCGGCGCACCGATGCTCCGCGGCTTCCGGCGGCTGTGGCGCAGCGCGCCTCGATGGCGTGGAGGCCTTCGGCAAGGACGATGTCGCGGCTTATGTGCTCGCCGGGCGTTCCGCTGCCTTGGAAAAGGAGGGTGCCGTTGGAGGTGACAGTATAGTCGAGCGGGCCGTCGAGGGCAGTGCCGTTGATGGCAGTGGAGGGCAGGGTGAAGGAAATACGGGCGGAGGTGGAGGGGCCGTCGAGGGCCACGGTGAAGGCCTCGGGGGCTTGGGGACCGTCGAGGTCGGCGACAGAGCTTAGGGTATAGAGGCCGACGAATTCCTCGTCGTCGGCAAATTCGCGCACGGCCGTGGCCTCGCCGGTGGCGGTGTCGATGCGGAACAGGGCCGAGCGGTCGAGGTTGCATCCGGCCCAGTACATCTCCTTGGTGGTGAAGTCGAAGCATGCCGACATGTTCCAGCGCGAGGGCGTGAAGCCGGTGGGGCCGACAAGGGTATAGTCGCCCGAGGCGCGGTCGAATCGGTAGAGGTTGCCGTCGGAGCCTACGCCGTAGACGTCGCCCTCGGTGTCGGCGGCGAGGCCGAGCATGGGCATGGGGCCGATTTTGTCGGCGAGGTCGAGGGGCTTGATTACGTCGACCGAGAGGTCGGCGAGCGAGAGGGTGCCGAAGTCGTAGCCCGACGCAGTGGCGTTGAGGAACACACCGTAGATTTTACCGTCGACGGGGCACCATGTGAGGTCGCTTGCCGACAGGGTGAGGGGCGCGTCGCGGCGTTCGACCAGGGCCCAAGTGTCGGTGTCGTAGACATACAGGGTGTTTTTCTGGGCTTTGCCCGAGTTGGGCACGCGTGTGAGCACATAGTAGCGGCCGTCGGCGTATACGGCTCCGCCGTTGGCGTAGACATTGTTGTCGGCAGGCTTGTAGACAAGCTCCATCGGGCCGTCGGCCGATGCGGCGAACGAGTACACGCCGGCGTTGGTGGCGTCTTCGTCGCCCCACGAGCCGGTGTAGATAAGGTTGCCGTAGACAGTGGGGGCGACCTGCGCGGCAGCGGGCATCATGGCCGCCGACACCGCCGCCAGGGCGGCAAGCAGAAAGGTTTTCATAGGAGTTAGGGGGCTTTTTTGGTGGTTTAGGACTTCTAGACAGCTTAGGATTCTTAGGACTCCTAAGCAGCCTATATTATTTGCGGTATTTTTCAGCGGAGGCGGCCTCGTCGAGGATGGAGAGGTAGCTTTGGTAGCGCGAGGCGGCGATGCGATGCTCGTCCAAGGCTGCCAGCACGGCGCAGCCCGGCTCGTGGGTGTGGGTGCAGTTGGAGAAGCGGCACGAGGCCGAGGCGGCAAAGAGGTCGGGGAAATAATGGGCCACCTGGGCGGGGTCGAAGTCGATGGTGCCGAAGCCGCGTATGCCGGGGGTGTCGATTATCTCGCCGCCGCCGGGGAGGCGGAACATCTCGGAGAATGTAGTGGTGTGCATGCCCTGGTCGTGCACGGCTGAAATCTCGCCGGTGCGCAGGTCGAGGCCGGGGACGAGGGCGTTGATGAGCGTCGACTTGCCCACGCCGGAGTTGCCGCAGATGAGGGTGGTGTGGCCCCGGAGGCTTTCGCGCAGGGCGTCGATGCCCTCGCCGGTGCGGGCCGACACGGTGTCGACGCCGTAGCCGATCGAGCGGTAGAGGTAGCACACGGCATCGAGCAGGGCGCGGTCGTCGGGGTCGCCGAGCAGGTCAATTTTGTTCACGATGATTCGCGCCGGCACGTTGTAGGCCTCGGCAGTGGCAAGGAAGCGGTCGATGAAGGTGGTGGAAGTGGCGGGATGCGCCAGCGTCACCACCAGCGCGGCCTGCGAGATGTTGGCCGCCAGGATGTGCGACTCCTTCGACAGGTTGCTCGCCCTCCTTATTATATAGTTGCGCCGGGGGAGGATGCGCGTGATGTAAGCGGTGCCGTCGGGGCCCGGGGCGGAGATTTCCACCTCGTCGCCCACGGCCACGGGATTGGTGGTGCGTATGCCGCGGATGCGGAAATTGCCTTTCGCCTTGCACGGGATGAGCGCTCCGTCGGGAGCCTCCACCACATAGTGCGCGCCGGTGTTCCTTACTACTTTGTAACTCATTTTCATTGTTTTGCGTACAAAATTACAATAAAATAACGAAAAATACGACAAATCGGCCAACAAAATTAACGCGCTGATTGTTAGACAATTAACAAAAAAGAAATAATCAACCCGACGCTGCAAAAGCAAAATAATAGCAAATTATTAGGATTTTAACTAAAAATAACTTAATTTTGCAGCAATTTATGAGATAATGCAACAAAAAGTTAAGTCTAACTAAAATTTTAACGACATGAACATCGAAGCATTCGGCAACTATGCCGGTGCCGTATGGCAGGCCCTCAACGAAGCAGAGGCCCTCGGCATCAAACAAATCAAAAAAATCACCAAACTGAAAGACAAAGAAGTGTTCGCCGCCCTCGGCTGGCTCGCTCGCGAGAATAAAATCGAAATCGCCCCCGACCCCGCCGACGAAAAAGAATACATCGTATCGCTTGTCGGCTAATCCTAAGGCCGATTACTTACAACAAATCCTGCCATCGGGCAGGATTTGTTGTTTTTAGGATTCATAGGCGTCCCAGGAAGCCTAAAATGCCGGCCGTGCTGAAAGTTTTTTGAAAAAAATTAAGTAAATTTTTCCTTAATTGCAAATTAATGGTTAAATTTGCGCCAATGCCGCCGGAGACTGCAACACAAGCAGCCCCGCGGACGTTAATCAGAAGATTGAATTTCAACAACTAACCTCAACAAATATCATATCAACATGTCAAAGGTATCAATTATCGGCGCCGGCAATGTAGGCGCAACATGCGCAAACGTGCTGGTAACCGGCCAGGTTGCCGACGAAGTAGTATTGCTCGACATCAAAGAAGGCGTTTCCGAAGGAAAAGCCATGGACATCATGCAGACCGCCAACATCCTCGGCCTCAACACCCGTCTCGTAGGCGTGACCAACGACTACGCCATGACCGAGAACTCCGACGTGGTGGTGATCACATCGGGTATCCCCCGCAAGCCCGGCATGACACGCGAAGAGCTCATCGGCGTGAACGCAGGCATCGTGAAATCTGTGACTGAAAATGTGCTCAAGCACTCGCCCAACGCCATCATCGTGTGCATCTCCAACCCGATGGACACCATGACCTACCTCATCCACAAGGTATCGGGCCTTCCCAAGAACCGCATCATCGGCATGGGCGGCGCACTCGACAGCGCACGCTTCAAATATTTCCTCAGCCTCGCCCTCGAAGCTAACGCCACCGAAGTGGAAGGCATCGTGATCGGCGGCCACGGCGACACCACAATGATACCCCTCACCCGCTTCGCAGCCTACCGCGGCATCCCCGCTTCTTCACTCCTTCCCGCCGACCTGCTCGCCAAAGTGGCAGCCGACACAATGGTAGGCGGCGCAACGCTCACCAAGCTCCTCGGCACATCTGCATGGTACGCCCCCGGCGCAGCAGGAGCACAAATGGTAGCCGCTATCCTCCACAACCAGAAGAAGCTCATCTCCGCATCGGCCCTGCTCGAAGGCGAATACGGCGAATCTGACCTCTGCATCGGCGTGCCCTGCATCATCGGCCGCAACGGTATCGAGAAAATCGTCACCTTCGACCTCAACGAAGAAGAAAAAGCCCTCTTCCACAAGAGCGCCGAAGCCGTGCACAAGACCAACGCCGCCCTCGCCGGCGCTATCTAATCGACGCGACAACATACCACGGAGGGCTATCACCCGCAGGGGTGATGCCCTCCGCTTTTTTAATCATAAAAAAATTCACAAATGAAATTTCTCAGTATCATAGCAGCCGCGGCAATAGCAGCCACAATGGCAAGCTGCGCCGTGAAGACCACTCCCGAAGCCGAAGGCACCAACGCCGTCGACCCCAAGGAGCAAGCCAACTCTATCGAAGCCGTAGACACCGCCAAAGGCATCGTCGACCTGGCCGACGACTCAGCCCTGCGCCCCGGCATGACAGTAGACCAGCTCACGTTTATCGACTTCAACGCCACATGGTGCGGCCCCTGCAAGATGATAGCCCCGTCGTTCCACGCCCTGGCCAACGACTTCATCGGACGCGTCAAATTCTACTCTGTCGACATCGACCGTTGCCCCGAGACGGCAAAAGCCTTCGGCATTGAAGCCATCCCCACCTTCGTGCTCATCCGCCCCGACGGCAAAACCGAACGCTTCGTAGGCACCGACTCGTTCGCCACCGACACCGAGCTCAACCGCGCCTCCAACATCGAGGAAGTCACCTCGATAATCCTCCCCCGCATGCGCGAGGTGCTCGACAAAAATCTGAAATAAAATAATCTTCGAGATAAATCGATTTATTTCGAAATAAGTCGATTTAAGCCGATCGATTTATCTCGATTTAAATCGATCTTTTGATTATGCCCACCCTAAAAGAAATATTGCAGGCCATCGGGCGCCGACACGGCGTGGAAAGCCTCAACCCGATGCAGCGGGCCGTGACCGAGGCCAAAGCCTCGCGCATCGTGCTCCTTGCCCCCACAGGGTCGGGCAAGACCCTGGCTTTCACCGTGCCCATGATAGAAAGCCTCGCCCCGGCTTCGGGGCGCGTGCAAGCCGTGGTGATAGCTCCCGCCCGCGAGCTGGTGCTTCAAATCGCCGACGTGATACGCCCCGTGGCCGCAGGATACAAGACAGTGACCCTCTATGGCGGCCATTCGGCCCTCGACGAGGCCAACTCACTGGCCGCCGGCGCCGACATAGTGGTGGCCACTCCCGGCCGCCTGCTCGACCATATCCTCCGCGAGAACATAGACATACGCACGGCCTCGACCCTCGTTATCGACGAATATGACAAGCAGCTCGAGCTCGGATTCCACGACCAGATGCGCCGCATATGCCGCCGCATTCCCCGCGTGCGCCGGCTCTTACTCACATCGGCCACGCCGCTGGCCGAGCGCCCCGACTTCATCGACCTGTCGCAGGCCAAGGTAATCGACTTCTCTGAACGCGCCCAGGCTCCCCGCTCGCGCATGAAGATAGCCCTGGTGAAAAGCCCCTCGCGCGACAAGCTCGAAGCCCTCGCCGACCTGCTCCACGCCCTGCCCGACGGGCGCACAATCGTGTTTGTGAACCACCGCGAGAGCGCCGACCGCGTCCACGCCTATCTCGTGCGGCAAGGCTTTCCTGCCGGGCTCTACCATGGCGGACTCGACCAGATGGACCGCGAACTGGCCGTAGACATGCTCAACAACGGCACCACGCCCATACTCGTGAGCACCGACCTGGGCTCGCGCGGCCTCGACATCGAAGCCGTGCGCTCTGTCGTGCACTACCACATCCCCCCGTCGGCCGAGGCATGGACCCACCGTAACGGCCGCACCGCGCGCGTCGACGCCACCGGCGAAATCTACATCCTCGCCTCCGAGGGCGAGTCGCTGCCCGAATATGTCGACTACGACTTTGAGTTCGTGCCCGACCCAGACACCAACCCCGACCCCATCCGCTCCGACACAGCCACGCTCTACATCGCCGCCGGTAAGAAAGAGAAGCTGTCGAAGGCCGACATCCTCGGCTTTCTCACCAAGCAATGCGGCCTCGACGGCAAAGCCGTGGGGCGCATCGCCGTGAAGGACCACTGCGCCATAGCCGCCATCCCGCGCTCGTCGGCCCCGGCCGTGACCGCCGCCTTCGCCGCCTCCAAAATCAAAGGCCGCCGCATCCGCGCCTCCATTTACAAGTAGTTGGGAAGTGTGGAAGTTGGGGAGTTGGGAAGAATTTAGACAGAAGAACAGGAGGACAAGAGATTTTTTATTTTTACGTTAATTATCATTAATTATTCATTAATTATTGATAATCGAAATTAACGGCTCATTAACGGCCATTAACGTAAAAAAATCTCTTGCCCTCCTGTTCTTCTGTCTTATAAATGTGCAGAATGCGGGCGGGGGGGGTTATTTTACTTCCCAGGTTTCGCCGGCGAGGATCATGTCGCGCAGGGAGGTGAAGCCTTTGCGGGCGGAGATGGCGGCGGTCTGCTCGGCCACGGCCTGGTCGTAGGTGGGGGCGTCGACGTCGCGGATTACGCCCACGGCCAGGGGCAGGGTGTCGCCGTCCATCATGGCGAGCTGCTGGTGGAGGAAGTTGGAGGGGGTGTGGGCGTCGTGGACGAGCACGTCGTCGATGGTGTAGCCGTCTTGGCCTATGGTCACGGCTTTGAGCAGGAATCCGTCTTGAACGAGGCCTTTGTCGGAGTTGGCGCCAAAGAGCATTTTCTGGCCGTGGACGAGGTGGATGGTGCGGTCGGCGCGCACGGCGCGGTCGGTGATGGCGTTGTGGATGCCGTTGTTGAAGATTACGCAGTTCTGGAGCACTTCGACGACGGATGTGCCTTTGTGGCGGGCGGCGGCCAGGAGTACTTCCTGGGTGGTGGCGAGTTCTACGTCGATGGAGCGTGCGAAGAATTGTCCGCGGGCGCCGAATACGAGCTCGGCGGGGATGAAGGGGTCTTCGCATGTGCCGTAGGGCGATGACTTGGAGACGAATCCTCGGGGCGACGTTGGCGAGTACTGGCCTTTGGTGAGGCCGTAGATTTTATTGTTGAACAAGAGGATGTTGATGTCGATGTTGCGTCGCACGGCGTGGATGAAGTGGTTGCCGCCGATTGCGAGTCCGTCGCCGTCGCCGGAGATTTGCCATACGGTCATGTCGGGGTTGGCGGTCTTGAAGCCTGTGGCTATGGCCGCGGCTCGTCCGTGGATGGTGTGGAAGCCGTAGGTGTTCATGTAGTAGGGCAGGCGCGATGAGCATCCGATGCCGGATATCACGGCTGTCTTATGCGGGGGCACTCCGAGGGTGGCCATGGCCTTGTGGAGGGAGTTGAGGATGGCGTGGTCGCCGCATCCCGGGCACCAGCGCACGGGCTGGTCCGACTTGTAGTCGGCTGGGGTATATTGAGTTGACATTGTTATCAGGTATTATTTTTGCCGGCGGACGCACGAGCCGTGCGTCCCTACATTTCGACTATATCTTTGACTTTATGCTTTCTTTGAGTTCGCTCACGAGGAAGGGCTGGCCCTGGGTCTTGTTGATGCGGTGGATTTCGACTGAGGGGAAGTGTGCTTGCAGGTAGTCGGCAAACATGCCGGTATTGAGTTCGGCTACGATCACTCGCTTATAGCGGCCGAGGATTTCGGCGGTGTTTGCGGGCAGGGGGTTGATGTAGCGGAAGTGGGCGAGGGCCACGGGGGTGCCTTCGTCGCAGAGTTGGCTGCATGCCGTGAGGAGATGTCCGTAGGTTCCGCCCCAGCCTACGACGAGGGTGTCGGCGTCGGCACGGCATAGCACGTCTTGCGCGGGGATGTCGCCGGCGATGAGCTCGATTTTGCGGCGGCGTGTCTCGACCATTTTTTCGTGGTTGAGGGGGTTGATTGAGATTGCTCCTGTGGCAGCGTCTTTTTCGAGGCCACCGAGGCGGTGCTGGAGGCCTTCGGTGCCGGGTATTGCCCAGTAGCGCACAAGGTTTTCGGCGTTGCGGACGTAGGGGCGCCATGATGCGGCGGCGGCCATGTCGGCAGGGACGTAGGGCACGCGTATTTCAGGGTATTCCGATGCTTCGGGGACGCGCCAGGCCGATGAGCCGTTGCCGATGAATGCGTCGGAGAGGAGGATTACGGGTGTCATGTGCTCGATGGCTATGCGGCAGGCTTCGAAGGCCATGTCGAAGCAGTCGGTGGGCGACGCGGGTGCCACGACGGCCAGGGGCGACTCGCCGTTGCGTCCGTAGAGGGCTTGCATCAGGTCGGTCTGCTCGGTTTTGGTGGGGAGGCCGGTGGACGGGCCGCCGCGCTGCACGTCGATTACCACCAGGGGCAGCTCGGCCATAACGGCCAGGCCGATGCCTTCGCTTTTGAGAGCGAGGCCGGGGCCGGAGGTGGATGTCACGGCCAGGTTTCCGGCGAAGGATGCGCCTATGGCGGAGCACACGCCGGCTATCTCGTCTTCCATCTGGCAGGCTTTCACGCCGAGGTCTTTGCGCTTGGCGAGCTCGTGGAGGATGTCGGTGGCGGGGGTGATGGGGTATGAGCCGAGGAAGAGGGGGCGGCCCGAGCGTTCGGACGCCATGATCAGGCCCCAGGCTGTGGCGGTGTTGCCGTTGATGTCGGTGTAGACGCCGGGGCGCGGGTCTTCGGTTTCGATGCGGTAGGTGGATACGGAGGCGTGTATGTTGTGGCCGTAGTCGTAACCCGCATGTAGCACTTTTATGTTGGCGTCGGCCACGGCGGGCTTTTTGGCGAATTTATTGCGGATGAATCGTTCTGCGCTTTCCAGGGGGCGATCGAAGAGCCAGCAGACGAGGCCGAGGGCGAAGATGTTGCGGCATTTGAGCATGGCCTTGTTGTCGAGGCCTGAGCCTTCGAGTGCGGCTTTTGTCATGGATGTGACGGGCACTTCGACTATCTGCTGTGTGATGCCGAGCTCGGCAAAGGGCTCGTCGGTGGTGAATAAAGCCTTGCGCAGGTCGGAGGGTGTGAAGGAGTCGATGTCGGTGAGGATTACGCCGTCGTGGGTGAGGAAGCGCACGTTTTGTTTGAGCGCGGCTGGGTTCATGGCCACGAGCACGTCGCATTGGTCGCCTGGTGTGTGGACGCCTTTGCCCACGCTTACCTGGAAGCCCGACACGCCGCTGAGCGAGCCTTGGGGAGCGCGCACTTCGGCGGGGTAGTCAGGGAAGGTCGACACCAGGTTGCCGAGGCCGGCAGATACGTTGGTGAAGATGTTGCCGGCAAGCTGCATTCCGTCGCCGGAGTCGCCGGAGAATCGCACGACGACTTTGTCGAGGGTCTTTACGCGAGTCTGATTTAACATGGTTGGTTTATATAGGGGTGTTTTTAAGGTTTGCAGTTATTTATTATAAGGTCTTTAAGGACTTTAAGGTCATTAAGGACTTTAATGTTTTTTATTGAATCGGAGGGGTTGGGCGGCCGAGGCGGGGGAGAAGGCGCCGCGGGCGTAGGTTTCGTGGCCGTTGACCCACACGCGGGTTATGCGCCAGCCGAGCCGTTCGCCGGCGAGGGGGGTCCAGCCGCAGAGCGAGAGGACGTCGGTGTCGGCGACGGTCCATTCACATTCTTCGGCAAGCACTATGTCGGCATGGCAGCCGGGGGCTATGCGGCCGCGGCCTTCGATGCCCATGGCTTCGGCGGGGCGGCGGCAGTAGTACTCCTCCACCCTGTCGGCGGGGAAATGCGTGAGCAGCCAGGGCAGGGCGAATTGCACCACGGGGGCTCCGGAGGCGTCGGCGACGGTGCCGGTGGCCTTGGCGGCGGCTTCGTGGGGGGCATGGTCGGTGGCGAGGAAGCCGATGCCCTCTCCGCTGAGCAAGGCTTGGCGCAGGGCGGAGCGGTGGGAGGCGTCTTTGACCGAGGGATTCATTTTTATGCGCGAGCCTTTGCGGGGGTAGTCGTCGGAGCACCACATGAGGTGGTGGGGCGACACTTCGGCTGTGGCTTGGGGACACGCGGCTACCATGGCCAGCTCGTCGGCTGTGGTGACGTGGCAGATGGTGACGGGCCGGCCGTATTCCTCGGCGAGGGCGAGGGCCTTGGCTGTGGAGCGGGTGCATGCCTCGACGGGGCGTATTTCGGAGTGGAGCGCCACGGGGGCGTCGCCGCCGGGGTTGAGCCGGGCGTTGGCCTCGTCGATGGTGGCTTGGTCTTCGGCGTGGATGGCAATGCGCACGCCCTCGGGGAGGCCTTGGAAGAGGGAGCGCAGGGCGGCGTCGGAGTCGACGAGCATGTTGCCTGTCGACGAGCCCATGAACAGTTTCACGCCGGGCACGCGCGTGTAGTCGGCGCGGCGCAGGGTGTCGAGGTTGGAGTCGGTGGCTCCGATGAAGAAGGCGTAGTTGGCCATTGAATCGCGCGCGGCGATGTCCATTTTTTGCTGCCATGCCTCGGCGGTGACTGTCGGGGGCTTGGTGTTGGGCATCTCGATATAGGATATTACTCCTCCGGCTATGGCCGCGCGGCTCTCTGTGGCTATCGTGGCCTTGCTGGTGAGGCCGGGCTCGCGGAAGTGGACGTGGCAGTCGATGGCTCCGGCCAGGAGCATGGCTCCCCGGGCGTCGACTTCGGTGTCGGCTCCGGAGGGGGCGCCGGTGTCGGGTTCCACGGCTGTGATAAGGCCGCTGCCGGTGTCGACAGTGACCCGAAAGCGGAGCGCGGCATCATGGCCGGGCCGCCGCGCGTTGCGTATGCAGAGTGTTTTCACTTTTTATACGTTGCGTGAGGCTTTCTGTGGATATTTCTTAAAGAGGCTTTCCCAGCGCAGCTGGAGCACGCCGAACATGGCTTCGCCGAAGATGCCGGAGTTCATTTTCGATGTGCCGAGCACGCGGTTGGTGAACACGATGGGCACTTCTTCGACGCGGAATCCGCTTTTGTGGGCTTTGAATTTCATCTCGATCTGGAAGGCATATCCTTTGAAGCGGATGGTGTCGAGGCCTATTGTGCGGAGCACGTCGGCGCGGTAGCCGACAAATCCGGCTGTGGTGTCGTGGACGGGTATGCCGGTGACGAGGCGCACGTATTTTGAGGCGAAATAGGACATGAGCACGCGGCCCATGGGCCAGTTCACGACGTTCACTCCGTTGCAGTAACGGGAGCCTACTGCCACATCGGCGTCGGCTTCAAGGGCGGCGCGCAGGCGGGGCAGGTCGGCGGGATTGTGGCTGAAATCGGCGTCCATCTCGTAGATGCGCTCATATCCGCGCTCGAGCACGCGGTCGAAGCCGGCCAGGTAGGCTGTGCCCAGGCCTTGCTTGCCTTGGCGGCAGAGCAGGTCGACGCGGCCGGGGCGTCGCTCCATCACGCCGCGCACGAGCGCGGCCGTGCCGTCGGGCGAGTTGTCGTCGACGACGAGCACGTCGAAGTCGCCGTCGAGGGCGAGCACCGCGTCGATGATGGCCTCGATGTTCTCCTTCTCGTTATATGTCGGTATAATCACCACGTCGCTGTGGGGCGCGCGGTGTGAATTTTCTATTTCTGACATGTCGTCAATCTTAAAACTTTGGCAAATATACAAATTTTTTATATATGCCGCACATATGGCCGATTTTTTTTGCTTTCGGAGCAAATGTTAATAAATGTAACATTGCACACTGATACCGAAAAAAACATTACCTTTGCAAATTGATACATATATGCTTTTGCGCAAACTCATTCATCCGATGAAAAAGTCATACATTATAATAGCCCTCGCGGCCATCTGCGCCTCATGGGCCGCAGCACAGAACAATATCGCCGAAGAAGTGGCATGGGTCATAGGCGACGACCCCATCTACAAATCTGAAATCGAGCAGGCGTATATCGACCACCAGAACGAGCGCGTGCCTATCAACGGCGACCCCTACTGCGTGCTTCCCGAGCAGATAGCAGTGCAGCGTCTTTTCCTCCATCAGGCCGACATCGACACCGTGGAGGTGCAGGAAGCCATGATACAGCAGCAGGTCGACGGCCAGATCAACTACCTGATCACCAACCTTGGCTCACGCGAGAAAGTGGAGCAATATTTCCGCAAGCCCATGCCTGAGATACGCGAGTACTACGCCTCGTCGATGCGCGACCGCTACCGTGTGCGCCAGGTGCAGCAGGAGCTCACAAAAGACATAAAGCCCACGCCCTCCGACGTGCGCCGCTACTACGACCGCCTGCCCGAGGATTCAATTCCCTTCGTGCCCTTGCAGGTTGAAGTGCAGGTGATAACGCTCAACCCCGCAATTCCCCGCCAGGAAATCGACGACGTGAAAGCACGCCTGCGCGACTATGCCGAGCGCGTCAATTCTGGCGAGGCCGACTTCTCCACCCTCGCCATCATGTACTCCGAGGCCCCCGAAGGCATGCGCGGCGGCGAAATCGGATTCATGGGCCGCGGCCAGCTCGTGCCCGAATATGCCGCGGTGGCTTTCAACCTCAACGACACCAAGAAAGTATCGAAAATAGTGGAGACCGAATATGGCTTCCATATAATACAGCTCATCGAGAAGCGCGGCGACCGCATCAACACGCGCCACATCCTGCTGCGCCCCAAAGTGGCCGAAAAAGACCTCGCCGAGGCCATTACACGCCTCGACTCGGTGCGCGCCGACATCGTCGACCACAAACGGCTCACATTTGCCGAAGCCGCACGCTACATCTCCCAGGACAAGGACACCCGTTACAGCCAGGGCGTGATGGTGAACCAGGCCACCGGCACCACTCGCTTCGAAATGTCGCAGCTGCCCCAGGAAATAGCCCGCAAGGTGGCGTCGATGCAGCCCGGCGAAATCTCCGAGCCTTTCGTGATGAAAGACCCCAAGCGCGACCGCGACCAAGTGGCCATAGTGCTGCTCACCAACCGCATCGAAGCCCACAAGGCCAACCTCGCCGACGACTTCCAGCAGATAAAAGGAATGTACGAAGACAGCCAGAGCCAAAAAATAATAGCAGACTGGCTGCAGAAAAAAATCGACGAGACCTACATCCGCATCGAAGACGGCTGGCGCGACTGCCAATTCGCACATAAAGGCTGGATAAAACAGCGCTGAAAATGCACACCGCCACAAGCCGCCGCCTGTCCATAGCCGCCGCAATCTGCGCCGTCGCCGCTCCAATGGCGATGCAGGCCCTGATGCCCGACCCCGCTCCCCTGCCCCGGATCGAGCCGCAGATACCCGCGGCAAGCCGCACGGCCCCCGGGCGCGTGTTCCTCGAGCATGCCGACCGCCTCAACAAGACCACATCCGACTCATTTCTCGTGCTCACCGGCAACGTGCGCTTCTCGCGCGGAGCCATGCTCATGTACTGCGACTCGGCCCACTACGTGCCCACAACCGAATCGATGGACGCCTTCGGCAACGTGCGCATGGAGCAGGGCGACACCCTCTTTGTCTACGCCGACGAGCTCAACTACGATGGACGCGAGGAAATAGCCGTGCTCTACGGAGCGCCCGTGCGCATGATCAACCGCGACGTGACCCTTCGCACCGACCAGTTTATCTACGACATGCGACTCGAGCTCGGCTACTACACCGTGGGAGGCACCCTCACCGACCAACGCAACCGGTTGATGTCGATCGAAGGCGAATACGTGCCCTCCACAAAAGAAGCCAACTTCTACACCGACGTGCGCCTCAACTCGATATCCGACGGCGACACACTCGACATATACACCGACACCCTCTACTACAACACCACCACCCACATAGCCGAGCTGTCGGCCCCATCGCGCATCGTCAACCCCCAAGCCACAATCCTCACCAGCTCCGGCACATACAACACCGAGACCGAGCAGGCAAGCCTATACATGCGCTCGACCGTGCGCGCCAACTCCGGAGCCACCCTCACCGGCGACTCCCTCTACTACGACCGCGCCCGAGGCTACGGCGAGGCATTCGGCTCGATGGTGCTCACCGACTCCGCAAGCCACACCACCCTCGAAGGCGACTACGGATTCTACAACGAGCTCACCGACTCGGCCTACGTCACAGGCCGCGCCCTGGCCAAGGAATACTCCCAAGGCGACACCCTCTACATGCACGGCCGCGAGATATTCTCGTTCCGCACCATCGACACCGTCGAGGCCGTGGCCGCGCGCGTCATAGCCGACAGCATCTCCCCCGACTCCGTGGCCTACCGCCACATCCCCCCGGTGATGCGCCCCGACACCAACCAGGTGATAGTGTGCCACCCGCGCGTGCGCTTCTACCGCTCCGACATGCAAGGCCTGTGCGACTCGATGCGTTTCGAGCAAAAAGACTCCACGCTCTACATGTACCGCCACCCGATAGTGTGGAGCGACGACCGCCAGATATTCGGAAATATAATCCGTCTCCACCTCAACGACTCCACCATCGACCGCGCCGACCTGCCCGAGACCGGCTTCACGGCCCAGCTCGTAGAAGACGACTTCTTCAACCAGCTCTCCGGCAAGGAAATGACAGCCTACTTCACCGGCGGCGAGCTTACGCGCCTCGACGTGAGCGGCAACGTCGAAGCCATCCTCCTGCCACAGGAAAGCGACTCGACCTACAACAAGATACTCAACGCCGAGTCATCGTTCCTATCGGCCACATTCGCCGACCGCAACATCGTCAGGCTCAAAATGTGGCCCGAGACATCGGGCACGGTCACGCCCCTCTATCTGGCGCGGCGAACTCTTTTCTACCTGCCGCGTTTCAAATGGTATACAGGCATGCGCCCCACCTCGCCCAACGACATCTTCATCGTGCCCGAAGAAATGGACGCCCTCATGGCCGAACCTTAACGAGGCAAACGACCTTAAAGTCCTTAAAGTCCTTAATGACCTTAAAAAATGATTGAAAGAATAATCATAATAGAAAAAACCGACCCCGTGACCCTCTACGGCGTCAACAACGCCAACATGCAGCTGGTGCGCAACCTATTTCCCAAACTGCGCATCGCCGCCCGGGGCTCCGTGATAAAAGTAATCGGTGAAGACGCCGAGACAGCCCAATTCGAGAAGACCATACGCCAGCTCGAAAACCACGCCGCCGAATTCAACCGCCTCACCGAGGAAGCCATCCTCGACATCGTCCACGGCGAGGCCCCGCGCGACATAAAGCAAGACGAGGCCATAATCTACGGCGTGAACGGCAAGCCCATAATCGGACGCACGCCCAACCAGCAAAAGCTCGTGGAGACAATAGCCACACACGACCTCACATTCGCCCTGGGCCCCGCCGGCACCGGCAAAACCTACATAGCCATAGCCATGGCCGTGCGCATGCTCAAAAATAAAGAAGTGCGCCGCCTCATCCTCTCGCGCCCCGCAGTAGAGGCCGGCGAAAAGCTCGGCTTCCTCCCAGGCGACATGAAAGACAAAATCGACCCCTACCTCCAGCCGCTCTACGACGCCCTCGAGGACATGATACCCGCCATGAAGCTCCGCGAGTATATGGAGACAAAGACCATACAGATCGCGCCGCTCGCCTTCATGCGCGGCCGCACCCTCAACGACGCCGTGATAGTGCTCGACGAGGCGCAGAACACCACCACCCACCAGATAAAAATGTTCCTCACCCGCCTGGGCATGAACGCCAAGATGATCATCACCGGCGACATCACCCAAATCGACCTGCCGCGCTCCACACAGTCGGGCCTCATCCAGGCCCTGCGCGTGCTCCGCGACGTGAAAGGCATCGGCAAAATAGAATTCGGCAAAAAAGACATAATCCGCCACGCCCTGGTGCAGCGCATCGTCGAGGCCTACGAAGCCTTCGACAACGAAAAAGAAGAAACGGGCCACAAGCCCGAGGCATCAGCCCCGTCAACAGATGAATAAAAAAATGCGTCGGAAAATTTGGAAAATCGCATAAATAATCGTTACTTTGTAGAAATAAAACAACAAAAAACGATTTCAACTAACCCACCTATGAAAAAGAAATTCATCTGCGTAGTCTGCGGCTACGTACACGAAGGCGACGAAGCCCCCGAAAAGTGCCCCCTCTGCGGCGCTCCCAAGTCGAAATTCAAAGAACTCGTCGACAATGACGAAGACCTCGCTTTCGTAACCGAACACGAAATCGGCGTGGCAAAAGGTTGCGACGAAGAAATGATAAAAGACCTCACCGCCCACTTCAACGGCGAATGCTCGGAAGTAGGCATGTATCTGGCCATGTCGCGCCAGGCCGACCGAGAAGGCTATCCCGAAATCGCCGAAGCCTTCAAACGCTACGCCCTCGAAGAAGCCGAACACGCCTCCAAATTCGCCGAACTCCTCGGCGAATGCGTATGGGACACCAAGACCAACCTTGAAAAGCGCATGGCAGCCGAAGCCGGCGCCAACGCCGACAAGATGCGCATCGCACGCCGCGCCAAAGAGCTCAACCTCGACGCCATCCACGACACCGTGCACGAAATGGCAAAAGACGAAGCTCGCCACGGCCAGGGCTTCCAAGGCCTCTATCGCCGCTACTTCAAAAAATAAGACAATTGAACTTATTTTCCAACTCAAAGCGTGGCCGCATATGTGGCCGCGCTTTTCAAATACCATGACATGAAAAGAATAATCATCACACTTCTGCTGCCCCTGCTGGCCATTGCCGCCTCGGCGCAGGCCATCGACATCCTCTCGCTCAACAACTCGCTCATCGACTACAACAACCAGCCCGCCATGTTCAACGCCATGGCCGCGGCCATGGGAAAAGACGCCCGCTGGCAAGCCCGCACACAGCTCGGACGCACACTCATATTCCACTTCAACGACCCGCTCTCCCACGACATGGCCATGAGCCGCCCCTGGCACTTCATAATCCTCCAGGAGCAAAGCGCCCTGCCGCGCACCGCCGAAGAAGCCTTCGCCCAGTCGGTGCTCCTGTGGAAAAAAGCTCTGCTCGACAAGTATCCCGAATCCACCCCCACAATCATCCTGCCCATGAACTGGGCCTACTCCGACGCCGACGACATAAAAGCCCAGACCGCCAAGCTGAAACGCAGCTATCTCAACGCCGCTCGCGACATCCCCGGCGTGGTAGTGAGTCCCGTAGGCCTCGCATATGAAATGATATACAACCGCGACGGAGCCGACGCCTTCGCCGAGCTCTACACCGACAACCGCCACCCCACCCTTGCCGCCACCTACCTCGCCGCCTGCCTCGAATATGCCGTGATATTTGGCGAATCGCCCGAAAAAATCACCTTCGTGCCCGAAGGCCTCGACGGCAAAAAAGCCGCCCACATGCGCCGCATCGCCGCCGACACCCTCGCCGACTGGACCACCTACTCCTCCACTTCGAGATAAAGCGCAGGCATCTTAGCTATTACAGGAGGCTTAGGAAACACAGGAGTCTTGGACAGCCTATGCTTCCTATGACTCCTATATCTTATATTCCCCGGCTTCCCAACTTTTAACACCGTTTTCTTGTAGGATTTAACGTTTTTTTGTAATTTTGCGCCCAAATATAAAGACGAAAATGCAAAACATCAGAAACATCGCCATCATTGCCCACGTCGACCACGGCAAAACAACAGTAGTCGACAAAATGCTGATGGCCGGCCACCTCTTCCGCGACAATCAGTCGACCGGCGACCTTATCCTCGACAACAACGACCTCGAACGCGAACGCGGCATCACAATCCTCTCCAAGAACGTATCCATAAATTACAAAGACCACAAGATAAACATAATCGACACCCCGGGGCACGCCGACTTTGGCGGCGAAGTGGAGCGTGTGCTCAACATGGCCGACGGATGCCTCCTGCTTGTCGACGCTTTCGAAGGTCCGATGCCCCAGACGCGCTTCGTGCTCCAGAAAGCAATACAAATCGGACTGAAACCTATCGTGGTGATTAACAAGGTAGACAAGCCCAACTGCCGCCCCGACGAGGTGCAGGAAATGGTGTTCGACCTCATGTTCTCGCTCGACGCCACCGAGGAGCAGCTCGATTTCCCCACAATCTACGGCTCGGCCAAGGAAGGCTGGATGAGCACCGACTGGGAAAAGCCCACCGACAACATCCTGCCGCTGCTCGACGCCATCATCGAGCACATCCCCGGCCCCGAGACCATCGAAGGCGACGCCCAGATGCTTGTCACCTCGCTCGACTTCTCGTCGTATGTAGGCCGTATAGCCATAGGCCGAGTTCACCGCGGCGAAATCCGCGAGGGCATGGATATTGCCCTTATCAAGGCCGACGGCTCTATCTCGAAACAGCGCATCAAAGAGCTTCATACCTTCGAAGGCATGGGCCGCAAGAAAGTATCCTCCGTGAAATCGGGCGACATATGCGCTCTCGTGGGCATCGAAGGGTTTGAAATCGGCGACACCGTGGCCGACATCAACAATCCAGAGGCTCTGCCCCGCATCGCCATCGACGAGCCCACAATGTCGATGACATTCACCATCAACGACAGCCCATTCTTCGGCCGCGACGGCAAATATGTGACCTCGCGCCACATCCACGACCGCCTTATCCGCGAACTCGACCGCAACCTCGCCCTGCGCGTGCGCAAGGACGACCATCAGGACGTGTGGACCGTGTCGGGCCGAGGCGTGCTCCACATCTCGGTGCTTATCGAGACCATGCGCCGCGAAGGCTACGAGCTGCAAGTGGGCCAGCCCCAGGTAATCATCAAGGAAATAGACGGACGCAAATGCGAGCCCGTGGAGCTGCTCACCATCAACACCACCGAGGAATTCTCGTCGAAGATAATCGACATGGTAACACGCCGCAAAGGCGAGATGGTGTCGATGAATGCCCAGACCGACGGTCGTGTACATATGGAATTTCACATCCCTTCGCGAGGCATCATCGGCTTGCGCAACAATGTGCTCACCGCCTCTGCCGGCGAGGCCATCATGGCTCACCGCTTCCTTGAATACCAGCCCTGGAAAGGCGACATCGAGCGTCGCACCAACGGCTCGCTCATAGCCATGGAAGCCGGCACGGCCTATGCCTATGCCATCGACAAGCTGCAAGACCGCGGCCGCTTCTTCATCTTCCCTCAGGAAGAGGTATATGCCGGACAAGTGGTGGGCGAGAACGCCAAAGACAACGACATAGTGGTGAACGTGACCAAGTCGAAGAAACTCACCAACATGCGTGCTTCCGGAGCCGACGACAAGGCCCGCATCGTGCCCCCCGTGGTATTCAGCCTCGAAGAAGCCCTCGAATACATCAAGGAGGACGAATACGTGGAAGTGACACCTCACCATCTGCGCCTCCGCAAGATAATACTCGACGAAATCGAGCGCAAACGCGCCAACAAAAATTAAGCCCTCCTGAAATTATGACGCCCTATACACTCAACATACGGGGCACCCTCCACACTTACAGCGAGCCGGCGGTGATGGCGATTCTCAACATCACCACCGACTCGTTTTACTCTCAAAGCCGCACCCCGTCGTCGGCCGCCGAGATAAGCCGGCGCGCCGAGGCGCTTATCGAACAAGGAGCATCGTTTATCGACATTGGCGCATATTCCACCCGCCCCGGAGCCGGCGACATCCCTGTCGACGAGGAGACGCGCCGCATAGTCATGGCTGCCGAGGCCGTGCGCCGCGTTAGCGGCGACATTCCCGTTTCCGTCGACACTTTCCGCGCCTCTGTGGCCCGTGCTGCCGTCGAAGCCGGAGCCGACATAATCAACGACATCTCCGGCGGCCTCTTCGACAGCGAGATGCTGCCCACTGTTGCCTCCCTGCGCGTGCCTTACATACTCATGCACCTGCGCGGCTCGTCGCCCGCCGAGATGCACTCTCCCCAAACCTACGCCCACCCCGCCGCCGAAATCCTCGCCGAGACAGCCCGCCGCATCGACGCAGCCCGCTCGGCAGGCATAGCCGACATAATAGCCGACCCGGGATTCGGATTCAGCAAGAACCTTGACCAGAATTACAACCTCCTCGCTCACCTCGGCCAGTTCCGGACGCTTGAATGCCCGCTGCTCGTTGGCATCTCGCGCAAGTCGATGGCCACACGCCTGCTCGGCATCACCGCCGACGAGGCTCTCAACGCCACCACCGTGCTCAACACCCTGGCTCTCGAACGCGGCGCGGCCATACTCCGCGTCCACGACCCGGCTCCGGCCCTCGAAGCCATAAAAATCCATCTCGCACTCCTCAACAACCTATCCTGATATATAGGAATCATAGGCTGCTTATGAATCCTACGATTCTTGTTAACAACTTCCAATCTTCCCCAACTTCCAAACTCTCCCACTGCCAATGCTCGAATTCAGCATAAAAGACGCCATCGATATAATTCTCGTAGCCGTCCTCCTCTACTACATATACAAACTGATGAAAGAATCCGGCACGCTCAACATCTTCTACGGCGTGATGGCTTTCATCGTAGTGTGGGTTCTCGCCTCCGAGATATTCACGATGCGCCTTATCGGGGGTATCCTCGACAAATTCATGAGCATAGGGCTGCTAATCCTCGTAATCCTTTTTCAAGACCAGATTAAACGCTTTTTGGTGGAGCTTGGCTCGCACAAGCGATGGAGCTTTCTGCGCAACATATTCAACCACAACAGAATGGAGCTTGACGCCGACCGCGCCCGCGCCAACGTGATGCCGGTGGTATACGCCTGCATGTCGATGGCCAAATCGCGCACCGGCGCGCTTATCGTGATAGAGCAGACAATGCCACTCGACGCCTACGAGCACACCGGCGATGAAATAGACGCGCGCATCAACACGCGCCTCATCGAAAATATCTTTTTCAAGAACTCGCCTCTCCACGACGGCGCGCTCATCATCTCGGGCGACACGATAAAGGCCGCAGGGTGCATTCTTCCCGTAAGCCACGCCGACGACATCCCCCGTTCGCTGGGCCTGCGCCACCGCTCGGCCTTGGGCATAGCCCAAGCCACCGACGCCGTGGCCATAGTCGTGTCCGAAGAGACAGGACGCATCTCGGTGGCCCGTCGCGGCGAACTCACCACCAACGTGTCGTCGGCCGAGCTCGAGCATATCCTGTCGACCCTCTCACCGGCCTGAGCGCAGCAGTTCCTCATAGATAGCGGCATCCTCCGACCTGTAACAGCAGAAGGTGACGGTGCCGTGAAAATCTGTGAGCATACGCCTAACCACCGTGTCAATAGCTATGCGGGCCGCCTCTTGACGCGGATAATGGTAAATGCCGGTCGACACACATGGGAATGCCACCGAATGCAGATGCGCCTCCACGGCAAGGTCGACAGCCGTGTCGTAGCACGAGGCCAGCAAAGCAGCCTCGCCCGAGTTGCCGCCCCGCCATCGCGGGCCCACAGTGTGGATAACATATTCCGACGGCAAACGGTAGGCGCCGGTAAGGCGGCTTTCGCCCGCAGGGCATCCGCCCAGCTTGCGGCACTCTTCGAGTAATCCGGGGCCGGCCGCGCGGTGGATAGCGCCGTCGACGCCTCCGCCGCCAAGCAGCGACGAGTTGGCCGCGTTTACAACAGCATCCACGTCAAGGTCGGTGATATCGCCGGTAACGACGCGTATGCGCCGACGCACGTCAATATCAATCCCCGCCGGCTCGTGATAGCAGTAGCGGGCATACCATTGCCGTTGCTCGGGCGTCGACATATCGCAGTATTCAGATATGCAGGGGCCTGCGGCGAGGTCGCGCGCAAGAGCCTCGGTCACGTCGCGCAATTCGAGGTCGCGCATGTATTTTTCGGGGATTGCCCTGTATCCGAGCACGGCACCGATAAGATTTCCGGTGATTGAGCCGGTAGAGTCGGAATCACCGCCGTGGTTGACCGAAGCCACCAGTGCCGCCTCGAAATCGCCGATATGGCGCGCCGTGCAGTAAATCGCTATTGCCAAAGCCTCGTCTCCCACCCAGCCTTCGCCGATGAGGTGGATGGCTCCCGCGTCGGGCATATCCTCAGATGCGAGCCGCAACGCCCGGGTGCAAAGCGAGGCAAGAGCATCGATATCACGGCCCGTTTCGGAGTAAAGGCGACGCATTGTATCGAGCCCTTCTTCGACGAAACGCCCGAACATAGGCCGCGTCACAGCTCCCTCGCAGTCGAGAATCCGCAGAAGCAAATCGGTGAGCAGCGCGGCCGGCAACCAGCCCAGCGGATGCCGATGGGTGAGCTTTGCAGCCTCGCCGCCGGTCTTCACTGCATAGTCGCGCCCTTCGGCCGATGCGATGTCGGTAAATTTCCGTCCTAAAAGAGCCACGGGGGCCACGCGCATCACGCCGCCGCACCCCTTGCTGTCGTTGCGCACATCTTCGCCGGCCTTTATGGCATTAAGGGCCGACAGACAGGTATTGCCGGGAGCGCGGCGGTGATAGAGACCGGGCACGCGCGCCGTCCACGAAAACACCTTTATCCCGGGGGCGCCGCGGCGCATGTTCACATCCTCATAGGTGCGTGTCTGCGTGTGCAGCCAATCGAGATAGGCATAGCTCACATAGTCGCTCATTCGCCCCATGATGCCGCGCATGGCTCCGCGCGTGAGGCCCATAAGCAACCCGGCGGCGGTGAAAAGCGTCATCTGCGTGTCGTCGGACACAAGAGCCTTTCCCGAGCGGGCGTCAACGACATAATCCCTGATGCCCTCCGGACCAAATCTGTGCTGAATATCCCGCAAAGATAAAAATTCCACCGTATATCCCAACGCATCTCCCGCGGCACCGCCCACCAGGCAGCCCAACGCCTTGTCTTCAAACAAATCCATAATCTAAAATATAATTTACCGCAAATTACACAATTTTCACAAATTACGCAAATATATTCTGCATATTTTCAATCACAGAAAAAGTATTTTTTGTGGCGGAGCCACATTGTTTTATGCAAGAGGGTGTATCAAAATACCAAAGGTAGGGACGCACGGCCCGTGCGTCCTAAAAATATATTGGTATTTAATTGATAATCAATTATTCATCTGCGGACGCACGAGCCGTGCGTCCCTACAATCTCGGCATAAACAGCCTTTTTGACACGCCCTCACTTTTGGCGGTTATTCTTCGGTGATGGAGTAGTTGAGGAATTCGACAAGGGGGGCGGCGGTGGCAAATAATTCAGCGCAGCGTTCGGGCCAGCTTGCGCTTTCGAAAAAGGCACGGGTGCATGGGTGGAATTTGCCATAGTGTTTCAGGCGGAGCAGTTCTATCTGCGGATGGTCCTTGGGCCAGCCTTGGGGGGCTGTTTTCAGACGTTCGCCAACCCAGTCGCTGCCCCAGTCGCGCACGAAATCGGGTTGCGACATTATTTCTTCGAATTCCTCGATGTTGTCGACAATGGCGTGGCGCAACTTGCGCAGCATGGCCGAGTCGGGGCACCACAGTCCGGCATAAAGGCCATTTTCTTCGGGGCGCGGGTCGATTTGCAGGTAGTAGCCGGCAAGGATAGCCGAACGCGGCCCGGGTCCGGCGGCAGCCGAGAAATAGCATTTGAACGGCGACTTGTCGGGTGAGAAGCGCGTGTCGCGGTAAAAGCGGTAGGCAGCCTGGCGCGCCGTAAGATGCGTCATTCCGGGCACTGTCGCGGCCATGCAGTCGAGCATGCGTTGAAGCCCGTCGAGCCACTGATGGCGCAGGCGGTCGTATTCGTCTTTGTGCGCGGCAAACCACGGCCGGTTGTTGTTGCGCGCCGTCTGTTCAAGGAATTCGTAAAGGTCCATTTAGAGAGATTCAAGCAATGCCGAGGCCTGGGCTGCTATGCCCTCACCGCGGCCGGTGAAACCAAGGCGCTCGGTGGTGGTGGCCTTCACCGACACGCAATTTAAAGGCAACATAAGGTCGGAGGCCACGTTTTCGCGCATCTGCCCGATATGCGGTGCCATCTTCGGCTCCTGGGCTATGATTGTGATGTCGACATTGACAGGACGGAGCCCTTCGGCGGCTACCAGACGGGCGACCTGGCGCAGGAGCATGCGCGAGTCGGCTCCTTTCCACTCGGGGTCGGTGTCGGGGAAATGCTTGCCTATGTCGCCAAGGGCGGCCGCGCCGAGCAGGGCATCGGCAAGGGCGTGGAGGGCCACGTCGGCGTCGCTGTGGCCTAACAGTCCGCGGCTGTGAGGGATATCCACTCCGCAAATCACACATCGCCGCCCCTCGACGAGGCGGTGCACATCAAATCCGTTTCCAATCCTGAACATAATTATCTAATGGCGAATGAGGAATTACTAATGACGAATTACTAATGACGAATGTCTTCCAAACTCCCAAACTACCAAACTTCTCAACTATCGCTTGCCCAGCAGGTCTTTGAGGCCGTCCATATCGAATGTGAGGGTGAAGCGCAGTGTCTGGTCGAGGGGCGATGTCTGGGCTGTGGCCAGCATATACGATGCGTCGAGGCGCACTACGTTGAGGGAGAATCCGGCACCCATCGCAAAATATTTGCGGTTGCCTTTGAATTCGTTTTCGTAATAATATCCGGCACGAAGGAAGAACTGGTCGTTGTAGCTGTATTCGGCGCCGAGCGAGAAGTTAATCTCACGCAGCTCCTCTTTTGCTCCGCCGGGGGCGTCGGAAAACGACTTGAAAATGCCCGTGATGGGCGACATGTTCTCCCAATCTTCGAGTTTGTCGATATATTCCTGCTGGCCTTCGGTGGTGTTCATGTCGAAATCGGCCTCTCGAGGGCGGGCGGGCACAAGAAGTTTGTTCAAATCGAGCGAAAGGGCCAGGTTGTGATAGTCGGCAAGCGGGAACTTGAAGGTGGTGCCAAGGCGAAGGTTGGTGGGCAGGAAGGCGGGGTTCTCTCCGTTGTTGTACGAAACTTTCGTACCCACGTTGGAGATGTTCCAGCCCCACGACCACTGACATTCCGAGCGGCCTACCATGGGGTAAGTCGTGTAGTAGCCCGAGATATCGGCCGAGAAAGCCGAGGCGCCGGTATTTTGGTCGCCGGCATAGGAGTCGGAGAAGCCAAGGTCGGAGTAGATATAGCGGAACACTACGCCCATCGAGTATTTTTCGGAGAGCTTGCGCGAGTATCCGATGTCGAACGACATTTCATATGGGTTGAGCGAATGTATCTCCGAGCCTGTGGAGCCGCTTGTCGTGACCTCGCCAAGCGAGAAATAACGCAGCGACGCCGACACGGCCTGGTTGTCGGACGAGCCTATCTTCCAGTAGCCGGCAAGGTTGGCGAGAAAAATATCGTTGACGAGCTTGCGCAGCCACGGCGTGTAGCTAAGCGACACACCGGCCGTCGACCACGCGAAAGCATATTTCGACGGGTTCCAGTACTGCGAGTTGGCGTCGGGGTCGGTGGCCGCGCCAAGGTCGCCCATCGACGCTCCGCGAGCATCGGGAGCAATGTTGAGCGAGTTCACGCCCGTCTGTATCGGGTTGAAGTCATTCTTGTCCGTTGCCATCGACGGCAAGGCGATTGTGGCGCACAACGCTATTATTGCAATTTTCAGTGATTTCATTTTCTTATAACACATTACTCTTTTATTAACTCAAAAAGTTGTGAATTATTGTGTCGCCCACACCCGTGCTATCAAAATTTTACTTACCTTTGCACAAATGTATGCCAATCAGTACAAAGCCTCATGAACAAACTTCTTTTCGCCATACTGGCAGGTTCATCGGCCCTGGCGGCCTCTCCTGCCCTCTCGGCCGGAATTAATTCTTCCGATGCCGGCGGCTATATCCGCCGCGCCGAAGCAATGAAAGCCGACGGAAACATCGACGGCTGCCTCGACCAGATAGGCCGTGCCGTTGCCCTGCCCATGACTCCGGAGCAAGAACAGACGGCCCTCTACATCCGGGCCGCCGCAATGCTCCACTCATCGAAAGATGCCGCGCGCATCCTCATACGCCAATGGCTCGAGCGATACCCCGAATCGCCCATGCGCTATGACGCCACCTTGGACTTGGCCGAGTCGTTCTATCCCGCCGACTGCGCCGCCGCGCTCGACGTGCTCGATTCTATCGACTATGACAACCTCGCCGGGGCGCGACGCGACCGGTTTTGCTACCAACGCGGCTACTGCCTGCTCATGCTCGGCAAGGTGGCCGACGCCACACCGTCGTTTATAGAAGCGTCGCGCGGCAGCAGCGAATACTCACGCTCAGCCCGCTTCTTCCTCGGCTACATAGCCTATCATAATGCCGACTATGCCGAGGCCGAACGCATTTTCTCGTCTGTCGACACATCATCAATGCCGGGAGCTATGGCCGGATACTACCTCAGCCAGATTTATTTCCTCCGCGCCGACTATTCCCGCGCGCTCTCCACGGCCAAGACGCTCCTTCGGCGCACCGACGTAGAGCCGCAGTTCCAGGCCGAGGCCAACCGCATCGCCGGCGAGTCGGAATACGCCCTGGGCAACCCGCAGGCGGCTGTGCCCTTCCTCGAAAAATATGTACGCGCCACCGAATCGCCCCTGCCGTCGGCCCTATACATCCTCGGCGCCGACGCCTACGAGAAAGGCGACTACTCGCGGGCTCTCACGCTCCTTGCGCCCGCTGCCGATCAGGACACCCCCTACGGCCAGGACGCCAACAACCTCATCGGCCAAATCCGGCTGCGCGACGGCGACTACGACGCGGCAATCCTTGCCTTCGACCGCGCCATAGCCATGCCCTACGACCCCGCCGTGCAGGAAAGCGCCTACTTCAACTACGCCGTGGCTTCGCTCAAAGGCGGACGCGTGCCCTTCGGCTCCGCCGTGGCCACTTTCGAAGATTTCCTCGCCCGATTCCCCAAAAGCCGCAACGCGCCCAAGGTGCAGGAATACATTATCGCCTCCTACGTCACCGACAATAATTACGAGGCCGCCCTCCGCTCCATCAACGCCATGCGCTCGCCTTCATCGGCCACTCTCAAAGCCAAGCAACACATCTTATACACCCTCGGCTCGCGCGCCCTCGCCGCCGGAGCGCCCTCGCGCGCCGTAGACTATCTCACGCAGGCGCAGGCTCTCGACGCGTCCGACCCGCGCACAGCAGCCGAAACGGCTCTCGTGCTCGGCGAGGCTTATTTCCGCACCGCCGACTTTGATAAATCGGCCGCCAACCTCCTGCGATACACCGCCTCGGGCTACTCTGCCAACCGCGCCATAGCCTGGTACGACCTCGGATACACACGCATGGCACAAAAGAAATATGCCGACGCCGCCGTCGATTTCCAACGCGCCATCGACGCCGGAATAGCCGACGACATCCTTCCCGACGCATACACTCGCATGGCCGACTGCGCCTACTACGCCAAGGACTTCGACCGCGCCGCCTCGCTCTACGACCGCGCCGTCGACCTCAATCCATCGGCCGGCGACTATCCGCTTTTCCAAAAAGCACTTATGAAAGGCTACCTCCGCGACCATAGCGAGAAGATAGCCCTGCTCAATCAACTCCGCTCGCGCTTCCCCTCGTCGCCGCTCATCCCCGACGCCCTGCTCGAAACCACCGAGAGCCAGATTCAGCTCGGCCAAAACGACAGCGCGATAGAGACCTACCGCCTGCTCACGTCGCAATACCCGTCGACGGCACAAGGCCGCCAGGGCCTGCTCCAGATGGCCATGACCCTGCTCAACGCCAACCGACGCAACGAGGCCCTCGACACCTACCGCGAAGTCATTTCCCGCTACCCGTCGTCAGACGAAGCCATCCAGGCTGCCGACGAGCTCAAACGCCTCTACGCCGCCGACGGACGCATCGCCGACTATGCGTCGTTTATCCAATCGGTCGACGGAGCGCCCGCGCTCGACCCCTCGGAGGCCGACACGCTCTCGTTCGACGCCGCCGAAAAAGCATTTATCGTCGACGGAAAGACTTCGCTGCTCGACTCCTACCTCATCGACTTCCCCGAGGGCGCGTCGCGCGCAAAGGCTCTGTCTTATCTGGCCGAGGCTGCCTTCGAGGCCAACGACTTTGATCCGGCATATACCTACGCCGCCGAACTCGCCGACCGCTACCCCGACAACGCCCTCGCCCAGCAAGCCCTGTTTATTAAGGCTTCCGTCGAGGAGCACCAAGGCAAAGGCAACGCCGCCCTGCGCTCATGGCAGCAGCTCCGCCAAAGCGCATCATCGCCGGCCATGACCAACACGGCCCACATGGGCGTGCTCCGCGTGGCACGCGACCTCGGCCTCGACAACGAGACCATCGAGGCCGCCGACGCCGTGATTGCATCTTCTGCTGCCGGTGCCGAGGACAAGAACGAGGCCATATTCTCCCGCGCGCTCGCCCTCGACCGCAAAGGCGACTCAGAAGCCGCGCGGCAAGCATGGCAATCGATAGCCGGACACACATCCGACCTCTACGGCATACGCAGCGCCTTCTCGCTCGCGCAGAGCCTCGCCGACGCCGACCGTCTCGCCGACGCCGAGAAGCAGGCCGAAAAAATCACCGAAGCCGACTCTCCGCACTACTACTGGAAAGCCCGCGCCTTCATTCTCCTCGCCGACATCTACACCAAACGCGGCGACGATTTCAAGGCCCGCCAATATCTCAAAGCCGTGCGCGACAACTACCCCGGCACCGAAACCGATATTTTCATGATGATTGACCAACGACTCAAATGAAACTTTCCCACATTATATATATCGGCGCCGCCGTGGCTGTATCCGGCGCCTCCGCTCAGGACCTGTCAACAGAAATCACGGTCGACCGCACCGTTGTGCCTCGCGAACGCCCGGCCACACGCCCGGCCGGCTTCCTTCCCGAGCCTTACACCCCGGCGGTAAGCCGCCCGTCGCTGTTCCCGTCGGAATATTTCAATCCCTCGACGCTCACCCCCGGCATCTCCACCCTGCTGCCCGCAAATTGGCCCCTCGACGCCACACACACGCCCTATCGCGGATATGCCTCCATCGGCTATTTCCCCGCACTCAACATCGGAGCCAACGCCGGATACCGCCTCATCGACACCGGCCGCTCATCGCTCGGCGCATGGCTCCAATATAGCGGCGCGCAATACAAAGCCACCGATTATCAAGACATTAAAGACACCTACAAGTCGCACGATTTCACCATAGGCATAAACGGACGCCACTGCTTCAACCCGCGGTCGGTGCTCTCGGCCTCGGCCGACTTCTCCCTCGGTGCGCAATCGCGCCCATGGGGCGCCGACGACACCTTCTCGCGCACGGCATCGACATTCCGCTTCGATGCCGGATTCGAGTCGTCGACAGGCCGCGTGGCATATGCCATCGGAGCCTCCGCCGCCCATTTCGGCTTCAACAAGGTAGCCCCGACATCCGACTATCCCAAACTGCGCCAGACCGACCTCGGCCTGCGCGGCTCCATCGGCCTCACACGCGAGGACGGCAACAGCCGCTGGCTCGGCCTCGACATCGAAAGCCAAATCCTCTTCTCCAACATCGCCCCCAAATCGCCCGGTTCCCAACTCTCCGACTCCCCAACTTCCCAACTTCCCGGCTCCGCAACCCTCTCCGCCACAGCCCTGCGCCCCTTCGTGTCATTCAACAATGAAAAAGGGCAGATTCGCCTCGGCCTCGACCTGTCAATGGCCACCGGCGACGGCGACGCCACCTACCGCATCGCCCCCGATGTATTCGCCGCATGGACTCCCTCGCCCCAATTCATGGCTTACGCCAAAGCCACCGGCGGCCAGCGCCTCAACCCCGTGCGCCAAACCCACACCCTCCTCCCGTGGCTCCTTACCCAAGGCGTGGCTCCGCGCACCGACATCCCCTACCATGCCCGCGTCGGCCTCCAATACGGCCCGTGGAAAGGCTTCAACGCCGAAATATTCGGCCAATATGCCAAAGCCGAAAGCGCGATAATGCCCGCAATAGTCCTCGACCCAAAATACGTGAAATCGGCCCTCGGATACTACAACATCAAAGGCTGGCAATTCGGAGCCGAGCTCCAATACAAATTCTCGCAGCCCTACGCCCTGCGCCTCGCCGGCACATTCTCGCCCTCGCGCGACTGGTACGCCGACCTCGACCGCGCCCGTTTCACACTCGACGCCGCCGTCACGGCATCGCCAATCCCGGCCCTCGACATCACGCTCTCATACCAACTCCGCGCAGGCCGCCGCGTCGACGTTTTCAAGCCCCGGCCAACCCCCGTCGAGCCCGAACCCACTCCCGACGACTTCACAAACCCCACCTCCAAAACTCCCCGACTTTCAAACTACACAACCCTCCAACTCCACAACATCTCGTCGCTTAACCTCGCCGCCACCTACCGCATCACGCCGCGCCTCACAGCCTTTGCCCGAGGCGAAAACCTCCTCGGACACTCCGCCCTCGACCCCACCGGCGTCGGCCTTCAAGGCATCCACGGCCTCGCAGGCATAGCATACAAATTCTAAAAACAAAAGCCCAAGCAAAATTTCCACGCTGAAATTGGGAAATTTACAAGAAAAAGCGTATATTTGCACGCCAAATTCCATGAATTTATTAATTAACCAATTTTAACATACAAACAACACATGCAAAGCAAAGGAAAATTAGGGAGCATCGTTGCCGGTGTAATCGCCATTTTCTTGGTGATCGTGTGCCTGTTCTACCTCTCATTCTCTTTCGTCTCCTCTAAGCACGAAAGCAAGGCCGAACAGTATGCACTTGCCGTTTCCGGCGACAACGACGACTCCGCCTACAACCAAGCCTACAAACACTACATGGACTCGGTTGGCGAAGAAAAAGTTTACCTGGGTGTCTACACCCTTAACGACGTCCGCAAATGGGGTGTCGGCCTCGGCCTCGACCTCAAAGGCGGTATGAACGTCATTCTCGAAGTGGATGTCCCGGATATGCTCCGCTCCATTTCCAACAAAGCAAACGACGCCAACTTTGAAGCCGCCATCGACACAGCGCAAGTGCTCGTCGCCAACCATCAGGCCGACAACTTCCTCGCTGCCTTCGTTAGCCAATACCGTCAGCGCGAACCCGAAATCGACCTCTCCGTCGTATTCAAGGACAACCTCGTGCCCTCCGGCGCCGACGACAACAAAGTAGTCTCGATCCTCAAAGACAAAGTAAAATCCGTAACCGAGACCGCCGCCAACTCCGTGCTTCGCAAGCGTATCGACCAATTCGGCGTCGTATCGCCCAACATCCAGGTGCTCCAAGGCAAAGACGGACAAGTCCTCCTCGAGCTCCCCGGCGTTAAGGATCACTCCCGCGTTCGTGAACTCCTCCAGCGCTCCGCCTCGCTCGAATTCTACGACACCTACCGCATCAACGAAGTAATGCCCGCAATGGCATCGCTCGCACAGCGCCTCGCAGCCGACACCACCGCAAATGCCGCCGCATACCAGTTCATCGTTGCACAGATGCAGCAGATGGCACAGGCCGGCGCAGGTGAATACGTAATGCTCGGCTACCTCCAGAACCCCATGGAAATGACCGCGTTCAACAACGTCATCTCCACACCCCTCGCTAAATCAATCCTCCCCTCCGACCTCCGTCTCCTCTGGGGCGTGAAACCCGAAGTCGACGTCGACGCCAATGGCAAAGAGACATCCCGCGGATACGCACTCTACGCCCTGCGCACATCTGCCGGCGAACCCGCCCTCAAAGGCGGCGTGGTTTCCGACGCAAACTCCAACTACGACCCCATGCGCGGCAACGAAGTGTCGATGCGCATGAACGCCGACGGCGCACGCCAGTGGGCACGCATCACAGCAGCAAACGCCGCCGACGGACACCGCCCCATCGCAATCGTACTCGACGACCAAGTTTACTCCGCGCCCCGCGTCAACGACGCCATCGAAGGCGGCTCATCGTCAATCACCGGTAACTTCACCATCGACGAGGCAAAAGACCTTGCCAACGTGCTCAAATCCGGCGAAATGAACGCCAAAGTAAACATCATCTCCGACATGGTAATCGGTCCGTCGCTCGGTAAACAAGCCATCGAAGCCGGCTTCACATCCTTCATCGTCGCACTCATCCTCCTCATGATCTTCATGTGCGCCTTCTACGGACTCATCCCCGGCCTCATCGCCAACTTCTGCCTCATCTGCAACCTCTTCTTCACCATCGGTATCCTCGCGTCATTCCAGGCAGTGCTCACCATGTCCGGTATCGCCGGTATCGTGCTCTCGCTCGGTATGGCAGTCGATGCAAACGTGCTCATCTTCGAACGCGCCAAAGAAGAACTCCGCGCAGGCAAAAACTCACGCCAGGCCATCGCCGACGGCTACTCCAACGCCTTCTCCGCAATCTTCGACTCCAACCTTACATCAATCATCACAGGCCTCATCCTGCTGCTCTACGGCACAGGCCCCATCAAAGGCTTCGCCACAACCCTCATCATCGGTATCATCTGCTCATTCTTCACAGCAGTATTCCTTAGCCGACTCTTCTTCATCTGGTTTGGCAAGACCAAGACCTTCGAGAACCTCACATTCTCCACAGGCCTCTCCCGCCGCATGTTTGTAAACGCCAAAATCAACTTCCTTGGCCAGCGCAAATTCTCCTTCACCGCAGTAGCAGTCCTCGTCGTTATCGTTGTCGTTTCCCTCTTCGGCCGTGGCCTCAACCAAGGCATCGACTTCTCCGGTGGCCGCAACTACGTAGTGAAATTCGAAAAACCCGTCGACGTGCAAGAACTCCAGGCACGCCTCGCGCCCGAATTCCCCGGAGCATCCGTAGCCGTGATCACAATCGAATCATCCAACCAGGTACGTATCTCCACCAACTACAAAATCAACGACGAGAACAAAGACACCGAAGCCGAAATCACAGGCAAACTCTTCAACGCCCTCCGTCCCTACCTCGCCGAAGGCATGACCGACGAACAATTCTCCACCACCGACGCCTCCCAAGGCATCGTGCAGTCGCAGAAAGTAGGTCCCTCCGTCGCCGACGACATGCGCAACGAAGCCTACATCGCCGTCATCCTCTCGCTCATCGCAATGTTCCTCTACATCCTGCTCCGATTCCGCAACGTAGCATTCTCACTCGGCGCACTTGCAGCAGTAACATTCACAGCCTTCACAATCATCGGCTTCTACTCCCTCTTCTGGGGCGTATTCCCCTTCGCTATGGAAGTAGACCAGACATTCATCGCCGCAATCCTCACCGTGATCGGTTACCAGATCAACGACACCGTCGTAGTCTTCGACCGTGTGCGTGAAAACCTCGGCCTCTATCCCAAGCAAGACTTCTTCACCACCGTCAACCAATCCATCAACTCCACCCTCGGCCGCACAATCATGACCTCGGCATCCACCCTGCTCGTGCTCCTGTGCATCTTCATCCTCGGTGGTGATGCAATCCGCTCCTTCACCTTCGCAATGCTCTTCGGCGTAATCATCGGCACCCTCGCCACCATCTACGTGGCCTCCCCCGTCGCCTACCTCGTCGAAGCCCGCCGCGCAAAGAAATAAGCAATCCCCAACCCCTCAATACCAAGGGCCGCCCTCCCCGGGCGGCCCTTTTTTCATCCCCTCCTCTCCCCTCTCCCCCTCCTGCCCTCGTGCCCCGCGTTTCAACGCGGCGGCCCTAATCTCAACCCGGAGGCTTGAGCCGCCCTCTCCTCACATCCTCTATTCTCTTGTGGCAGAGCCACATCCTTCTATGTTAGAGGGTGTGTCAAAATACCAAATAGTAGGGACGTACGGCCCGTGCGTCCGGGAAAACATATTGGTAATTAATTTATAATCAATTGTTAATCTGCGGACGCACGAGCCGTGCGTCCCTACAATTTCGGCATAAACAGCATTTTGACACACCCTCTTAGTCGACAGACTCCCGCCAATGGCGAAGCCATGTCCTAAAAAAAGCAGCGGCGCCCCAACAAAGAGACGCCACCGCAATATCTGAAATACTTTGCTTAGAAATTATAACCCACGCTAATCGTCACACGATTTTCATGCAATGAGGCATCCGAATCACTCATCATATTCAGCATACCAATTCCGCCGCTCACGCCGAAATAAAAATGCTGAACCGTAAGCCCCGCGCCAATCCCCCACAAGAGATTCACGCGGTTCATGCCACCCTCATCGCCGTATATACTCGACGACACACTCACATTGCGGCTTTTGTCATGCTCTTTGCCCACGAACGCGATTTCCAATTCAGGCCCCGTGAACAAAGCCAACTTGACATCCGACGTAAAATCAAAATGATAGCCGGCCATCACCGGCACACGCATACCGAACTTACGGATAGAAGCCGAGGTAAGAAGTCCGTCGGTAAGATCACGCAACAGTTCACCCTTCATCGAGTAAGTATTGTAAAACAACTTCACACCCGGCTCGATATAGAAATTAGCTACAACAGGAGCATTATAGACACCCCCGACCTCAAAGCCAACGCCGCTCTTGAACAAGTCCACGCTGACATTATTCGCTGAGACACTACCCGGACACGTAATATCCGCGCCCACGCGGACTCCAAAGTACCCCTTGTTGTCCGGATTGTTAAACACCGTGCTTTGCGCCATAGCAGCAACGCAGCCCAGTGCCATAACAGCAACTGATAATAAAAATTTTTTCATAGGCTTATAAATTATTATTTCAAATCCTCTTTCGTCACAGTATATTTTACATTAAATGACGTTCCTTTAAAACTCTTGTCTGCTTTGAGAACAAACGGCTGATTACCTCGGCATATTGAAATACTTGCATTCGATTTTGCCAATATTGTATGATCAGACCCAATTCCATCGCCGGAGATTACCAAAGTCGTCAAGTAATCCAAAGGACCGAAAACCCCTTCCCAAGTATTTGGTACCGTAAGTGTCTGTTTTCCCTTTTCTGTCACTATCATAATCTTTACGTTTGTCACTTTTCCTGATACCTTACACGCATACTTGACGTAATATTCAATCTTTTCACCCGAACCTGAACCCGCTCCGGGATTCTTCGGCTCATCATTTTCATCCTTTCCGCACGATGCAAAAAGCATCAGCACAGCCGAAAAGACAAAAAGACATCCAATAACTGAAATTTTACTCTTCATATAATCTAACTTAAAATTTACAAATCTTCCCCATCAGCTTTATTATATTCATTATCATAGAACATACATATGTAATACTTACCATATGACTCTGATATAAGGAACCAAACCGGCCTATTCAATCTCAAAGAGAGAAGTTCCAATAATCCACGATACTTGGCCTGCTCCAATTTTTCCTTTGCTTCGGGTGTCGAGTCTTGAATTTCTTCACGTGAAAAAACGGCCAACAATGATTGAGCTTTTTCTGTCATAGAAGAATCCGAGAATTCCGACCCCACTTGATAAAATACGGCCTCATATCTTTTATTATTAACGGACATTTCATATGAAATATCATCGTCATCAGGAATCACTTGTTCATCAGACCCTGCATAATTAGGATTGTTAGCAAATTGGCGCGCCAAATTATTAAAGCGAATCTTTATATCGGCTTCATCTACATGATTAACATCTGCCAACATTATTCGACACACTTTCCGGTTATTCGTAACTACATGAACATAAACATCACGTCCATTAAATTCTCCCTCTAAGATGTTTCTGTCTGCTTTTGTTGGTGTAAACCCTTTCGCTTTAAGTTTTTGAATCATTTCCGATTTGGTGCCGTCGACGGGGATGCCGAGGAACTTCGTCACCTCCCGTTCCTGCGCGGCGCAGACAAGGCCAAGCATAAGCGTCGCCACAATAATCAATATCCGATTTTTCATGAATTAAAGATTTTCCCGCTCCCCAGCCGCCAAAAGAGCTTTTTGCATACAAAGAAACGCAGGGCTGTATGAAAACCACGTCCGATGGTGCAGGTGCTAGGAATACCTTTGGAACAGATGTGGGAATAACAGCCCCACGCTATATGCGTGGAAGCCGTCATGCCTACTCTTGTTCCGGTGGTATAAGTTTCCTAGGCTTTGCACCAACAAGAAGAAGTCATAACGCTTCTATATATTATTAAATCATACGGGCACTCATGCCCATACGCAAAATTAAATAATATTCTTCAATCTACAAGTAAATTTCACTAAAAATCACAACTTTTAAATCATACGTGAGGCATAAGCATACGTGTTGCCTTATATGCGCTCGTCGAGATAGTCGCGAGGCGGCACGGGAGGGGCAACATCGCGCTGCTTGCGCTTAGTGCGCCGACGGGCCGGACGACGGTCGCACGTGGCTGAATCCGGCGGCGCAGTCACGGACACAGTGTCTGCGCGCATAGGTACGGCGACAGTATCCACAACCAATGGCTGCGACGCCACAATGTCGCCGTCGGAGCATCGTGTCACCCCTATGACACACACCGCCGCCACTATCGTCACGCCAAGCATCACAAGCGCAATACGTTCTGAACTGATCATAGCAAATGGTTAAAAGCCGAAAACGCCCCGACGGCGGAGCCGTCAGGGCGCGTATTTCATTCTGCCAAGATCCGCATCAGTCGAGCGAAGGATGATCCTTGGCCGGATTGCGGAAATGAATCTTGTGCTGCACGTATTCCTCTGCGGCGATAAGCACAGGCTTCGGCAGTTTTTCGTAGTAGCGCGAGATTTCGATTTGCTCGCGGTTTTCGTTCACCTCTTCGGTGGAGTCGGAGAGCGACGCAAACTCCTGGAGTTTCTTCTCGAGGTCGTGCTTCATCTCCATGGCAATCAGATTTGCACGTTTGGCGATGATACACACCGTTTCGTAGATGTTGCCGGTATCGGCCGACATCTCGATCATGTCACGTGTGACAGTGTTGAGGGGAGCGTTTACTTTCTTGTAATCCATATTATATGTTGGAGAAATTAATCGTTTACGTATTTTTGAGCAATCTTGAAGATATTGTCGGCTTCCTCGCGGTTTTTCGTGTCCGGATAATTGTTGATAAACGAGTAATACTCATCCACAACTTCGCGGAAACGGTCGGCCTTGCGCTCGTCTACCGACAGGGCTGCCTCCTGATAACGCGCTTTCAGCACAAGAAGTTCCAATTCTTCCTTATATTTCGAGTAAGGATAATCCTTTATCGCGTTTTTAGCCACAATCACAGCCGAATCATAATTGTCGCCAAGATAAGTGCCAAGGTTGTAATAGAGCTGAGCGTTCTGCAACTGTTTGAGCGTCAACTTATCCTGCAATTCAAAGATAGCCTGCTGGGCGATCGTGACCCTGTCGGAGCGCGGGAAATAATCCAGGAAACCCTGCAATTCCTCGATAGCCTTCAACGTGCCGCTCTGGTCGAGCTGCGGCTCGGGCGAGTCAAGGTAATAGCCATATCCGCAATAGAAACGCGCCAGCTCGGTATATTTGCCTTTGGGATAGCGCGCGTAATAATTTTGGAAATACGCGCCCGAAGAAAGATAATCCTTATTCTCGTAATAGCTCAGCGCAAGCAGATAAAGCGACTCCTCGGCCTTGTCAGAGCCCTTGAACACCGTGATGCAGTCTTTGAAAAGCGTAGCCGCCTGGGCATACTTCTTTTCCTCGAACGCACGCTTGGCGTAATCATACTTATAGTTGTAATCCGTGCTTTTTAGGGCGCGTTGATATTCGCCGCACGAGCACAAAGCCAGGCCCATAAGCACGAAAAGTATATAATTCTTCATTTGAAACTCAATAAAAAGTCCTTTTCAAATTGCAAAGATACAAAAAATCCCCAACTCCCGCAAATTTCCCGCCCTTTTCACATTTTTTAAACCTTTCACTGCTCGTTCCAAAAAAATTACAATATCAAGGATGCGATTTCGGAGTTGTTTGGCTTTTTCGCTCTCGGTGAGAAGCATTCCTATATTGAGGAATGCGCGGAACGGAAATACTCCAAGTTGACGGGTAAACTTAGGGACATTGATGTCCCCAACAAAGTGTAATTCCAACTCTTTCAAAGAGTTACCTTAACTTTTAAAAATAACCGTTAACTCGTAGTTCTTCTCCATGTACTTGTACATAACGTTTGATTGTACGCTCATCTACGTCATAAAAATCTGCCACCATCTTTGTCGTAAACAGTAGCTGGCCATGAAATCGCAAGCCATTCACATCCAATTTATTTTGGATGGATTGCAAAGCATAGGAATTATTTAGTAACTGATGATTTCGTTGCTTGCGCAAAGAAACAAGCTGTTGACTTCGTAGTGTGTCTTTTCGCTGCCATAATACCATAATAAATCACATCGCGATAGCGGTGCATCTGATTTATTACGTCGGAAGGAGCTGCGACGCTTACAAGCCATTGAGTAGGAACACTTGATATGATAAACCCTTACATCTCTGCTGCCGTTATTCATCAGAAGTATCTATCATGTCGAAATAACAAGTGTTCTCAGGGAATTTTATATTGGGAATCCATAAAGGACTTCCATTCCAACCTTTACTTACATCACCATTAACCCTGTAAAGAGTGAGAACCACATCATCAGGGAACTGTTCACCAAGACGTCTGTCTGTCGGCGACAAAAGTGTTCCAGTGCCTCGTGAAATATTACGGTTATCTCTAACGATAAGTCTGAACTTAGTAGATGGTCTTTTTCCAGCAAGTGCAGTTATACAACTGGAGAATTTCTTTCCATTAAATTCATCCGCGCTTACGCTACCTACATATTTAAGGAGCTCAAGCATTAGCTCTTTATCGACGAGGACACTTTCTTCATATGCAAATTGTCGAACCAACGGGTCAACAAAAACTGTATTAGATTCGATAGGGCAAATTGGGAAATAGTTAGTCCCTCCTGAGATAATGTTGATGAAGCGGTTGTCCAATACATTTTTTCGGGTTGGATTGATACCTGCCGGAAAAATGAGTTGTATTTTATCTGCTCCATCTTCAATCTGCTTAATCAATAATTCGTTAGATTGATTTAAATCAACGAATAACCGATGCAATGTTTGAGGAATGAAGATGCGCACCATCTCTTTTTCTCGATCATAACCAAAGATTCGTGAATGTTGCCAAAATGTATCTGCCTGAGGTTTCCGTGATGAACGACTATAATAAACCGTTTGGAGACTGGGGAAAGTTATTCCTCTACCCAATGTATTGCCCCCGATAACGATGTTGTAATTTTCATCAAGTTTGAGAGCATTGGGATTATTGCTATCTCGACTTACAAAGCTTTTCGAATTTAAAGGAATAATTTTGAGAAGTTCCTCATCAAGTATATATCTGACAGCGTCCAATATATCCTCAAATGGTTCAAGGTCAGGTTTAGTCCGCTGTAAGTCGATCCACTGTTCCTTGACAACGTCTTCAAAATCCGGCAGAGAGGATGAAATTTGAAGAAGATTGAGGTGTTCTTGAACTCTATCTACGAATTTACGATGATGATCGATGAGAACACTCGGATGAATCATAAAATTACAATTCTTGATTCCATTCAAGTGTCTATGCGCACAATTAACTAAAAATGAAACGATACTTTCTTGTAACCCTTGAGGGCATACATTATCATCATCGACTAAAATCTCCGATAATTCATCTTCATTAGTGAAGCGAATTGTATAAGAGATTGGATTTGAGAAGAAAAAATTTCCTCCCAAATATTTTTCTCCCGGCTTAAAGTATGCGGTAAATGCAGGTTTCCAATCAGACAAAATAGATTGGAGAAAAATAGCCTGAGGTGTCGCTGTAACTTCGAGATAAACAGTTCCTCCGTGAGCGGTTGCCTTTATCGCAGCAAGGTTTTTGTTTATTGTACTCTTTTGGTGTTTATTGACAAGCGTATTGAGACTTGCTGCATCGGCCTCATCATCAAGAATTACCAACGATTGTCCACGACATATATTGGCGTTGACTAACAAATTTCGCCACTTTTTAAGAACGTATGCGTTCTTTTTAAGGACTATAATTACCGGCTTAACACCGTTCGCACGGGAAAATTCGACTTCGTCATTTTCTGAAAGAGTCGTAAAAGTTGAGAGTGAATTTTTTACGCGGTTGAAGGTCTGACGTTGAAGGTCTACATTATCAGTAGTTAGAAGGATGAAAACCTTATAACCCTCGTCAGCCATTCGCGATATAATGCCAAGCATCTGACCTGTTTTCCCACTTTGTACATTACCAAGCAGTAGAGCTGTGAGGTCTTTCTTGTGGGTAAAATTATCTGAAATAGCTTTACAAACCTTTTCAGAGGTATCTGTAACGGATTGCGAAAGCCCCGGAGAGAGGAGCGTTTCTATGTATGTTGAAAAATGACTCATCATTCAAAACACAAAAACCATTTATTATCTGAAGTTTTTTGCAAAAGCAATGCGGTATGTCCAAAACGTTGTAGAATCTCGTCAGTTACTGGTTCCCCAACATTTAGTGCACCAACGTTTTCCATATGTCCTTTTATCCAACGGCCCAATACTCTTAGGTCATTAGAGGATCGTAGATTTTTCCCAAAATCACCTTGACAAGAGCATGTAAATTCATAGCCATCCTCAGTAACTACATCAAACTCGCAGTGATACCTTTTTCCATCCTCAATTATCCAAGGTAATATATCCCGATTGGGTAATTTTTTGCTTAATATCAGTTCTACCTCGTACCAGTCTCGGCGACTAAAACGACCTTTAATCTTACCGGCACCAAAATATGTGTTAAGGTGGCTCTTAGGAAATGATTTTAAGGGAATTCGGAATATTTGCCCGATCCGATTTCGTCTGTAGTATTCCGTTTCGCCATTCGATATTTTATTAACGTTTGGATAGTCTTTGAATATCTCTTGTTCCGGATCTTTGAATTTCGTTATTTCAGGAGCGTCAGCAAATGGCGTCCCTAAAACATCTATAACTTGAATGATTTTTTGATTGAGACCATAAGCCTCTTGTGCCTCAAAAACCACATCAGCCTCTATCATATCGTTGGAAGTGCCAACAAAACTTCCAAGATTAGATGAGCCAAGAAATGCTCCAATACATTTATTGCCTTTCATAAATGAATACATTTTCCCATGGAAAAGCGCATTTGTTGAAAGATAGATATGCCCTGCGTTTCTATCAAGAAGCACATCATTGAGTCTTCGGATAGAATTATATTGTAGTTCTGTAAATCCATTGATATAGTGCATGCCTATTAGAAGATTTACAGAAAATCTAAACTCATGAAAACTCAATATACGACTGAGTTCGGCAATGGAGTCATTGGTAATAAACCCAGTCGCAATATTAAGAATATCTGCACGCTCAACGCAATTGCCATAAAAATCTTCTATGGAGCGATTGCCCATAGACCTCAAAATTGGATTTTTTGAAAATAGAAGTTCCATTATAGTTCTTGTGTTATAAGTTTATATCTTTTATCAAAAGGCATTGCTTTGAGATTTTCTAAGGTGTCAGATAAATCTATACGTTCATAATCACCGGAGAAAAGCGGTTTAAGAGCCATTGCCAATGCGTGAACTCCGACAGGTGGCACCGCATTACCAATCTGACGTCTTACTTCGGTAGTATTACCATAGAAGATAAAATCGTCAGGGAAGGATTGAATTCGAGCGCGCTCACGATTAGTGAGTGGCCGGTTTTCCGGGTAATGATAACCCCATGTCCCCCCTCCACCTGCGGCAATGATTGTCTTGGACGGCTCATTGCGATGAATACGACGGTATACGTGGCTGATCATTCCTTTTACATAGAATGGACTATCTTTAGGTATGGCCGTAAAATTACCTCCTTCCGGAATAAGACTGATGATAGTTTGTGTGCGTTCGGTGACGCGTAGATGCTCGTTGTTATGCTCAACATTTTCAACATCTTTGAAAGCTTCTCCTACGGTAACATATGGCTTCAGCCCTTCCTTATCTCCGTGAGTGGGGAGTGGATGTTTGAATTGGAAGCCTAAATCGGAACGTATGCCAACGATGAGAACCCTCTCACGATATTCGGGTACGCCATAATCTGCAAAATTATAGAGATGTGGAATAACAACATAGCCGGGAGCAATATTTTGAAAATCCTCAATTATTTGTCGAATAGCTTTCTTTTTGTTAGCCGTAAGAATGCCCTTTACATTCTCGGCAACAAAAGCTTTTGGTTTCTTAGCATCAACAAAGCGAAGAAAACTTTTATATAAATTACCCCTTTCGCCATCAAGACCTGGACGTTTCCAAATTATCGAAAAGTCTTGACAAGGAAAGCCACCAAGCACTATATCACACTCAGGAATGTTCGAATCTGTATAGGGGTCCACTTGTTCGATGTCTCCTTCAAGAATAACATCACCAAAGTGTTTGCGAAAAGTCTCACACGCTTCATGTTTAAAATCATTAGCCCATACAGTTTTGTAATCCCCTACTTGCTCAAAGCCGAGGTCAAGACCACCGCATCCGGAGAAAAGTGATATAATTCTAATCATGACTGTTTAATTCAGTTAGTTTGAAAACGGTGAATTTAAATGCAAAGTTACAAAAAAATCTCGAATTTATGGATTGAAATCCGAGATACATAACAAATCTTTAAATCCGATGCAAAATTATATAGTAACCACACCTAATTCCTGCACCACAATATTAAAAAATGTTAATAAATATTTGTGAGCCGGTGTTGCGTATCATAGCGCATATTGGTCTGCAAGTTTTGCGTATGGGGCGTTTTCCTCGTCGTATGCAAAAAGTGGTATTCCATTTAAGGATAAAGCCAAATTTCTGCCGAATGCTTCAGCTTCTTTTCGACAATCGAATTGATTCTTGAAAATCGTTTTGAATTTCCCACTATGTAGAATTTTAGTAAATTCCTCAAGGTTTTCTTCTACTAATGCGCAGAAAATCCTGTCGTCGGTAAGCGTATAGACGATATATTTGCCTTGTTCAATCATTGGTATACCGAAAGTAATAATATGGTTTTCTATTTCATTGATTAAATTCTAAGCATCAATAGTTTTTGAGTGCTTCGATGAACGGCAGGTCGCACTCTTCGGAAGTGCGAAGTGGGTAACGCTCTACCGGGGCGCGTTCATCGGCGCTGTAACCTATGCCGGAGCAGTAAGCGAGAGCTTCAGCTTCGGTGGCAAATTCTTCGGGTTCGGTGATAAAGAGAGTATCGTCGGAATCGAGATATTCTTTGAATCCGTCGAGGTCTTCATTCTGAATGAAGTCGATGGCGAGCGGGTCGGAAATGATGTAAACTTGTACCGGCATATCGTTTGGTATATTTTGGAGGTTGCTTGTGTAATCGTTCATTTCTTTGGAGATTGTGCGGAAAGCCTCACATAGTTTGCATATGTCTTCGGGGGTGAAACTCACTGGTTTGCCATTTACAAGATTATTGTTAAGCCGTTGTGTGAACCAAGCGCGTGTCCGTCCAAAGAAACGGTTGGCAATGTATGCGCAATTTAGCACATCGAGCACTTCCGAACCATCTATTTCCCTGATATTTACTGGTTTCGTCTCCATAGATGCAAAGTTAATAAACTTTTGTTAATTATGCAACAATCGTGCTGAAAAATTCTAATCTTATGCCAGATTCCTTCTTTACTAAGTTTATTAAGACATCAAGGATGGCTTATTCATAGTTCAAGATTGTTCGAGCCACGCGCAGCGCACAGCCCGTAAGATGACAGGCGGGATTTATGTCGCAAGCCGGAGGCTCGCGTTCCTGCATGGCTGGAGATAATCCCGGGTGATGTTTCAAGATGAGATTGAGTTTAACGAGACAAAAGTGATGGACGGCTATTGTTTTTCGGGGCCGTAGGTGGGGGTGGGTTCGGCAGCGAGGGGGAGTTCGGAGGGGATGGCGGGATAGGTGGAGGAGGGAGAGGTACCGGTGATTTGGAGGTAGAGGCGGTCGAGGGTGGCGGCGCGGAGGGCTTTGGGGCGGATTTCACATTCCCAGATGCGGATTACGCGCCATCCGGCGAGGCGGAGGTCAACGCCGGCGGCATAATCGCGGGCGATGTTCATGGCTATTTTATGCCGCCAGTAGTCGGTGTTGGTCTTGGGCAGCCGGTAATACCGGCATCCTTCGTGACCATGCCAAAAGCAGCCGTCGATAAATATGGCGGTTTTGTATTTTTTGAGCACTATGTCGGGGGAGCCGGGCAGACGGCGGTTGTTGACGCGGTAGCGCAGGCCTTTTGAGAACAAGAATTTCCTCACCAGCATTTCCGGCTTGGTGTCGCGTCCCTTGACGGCCGCCATGCAGCGGTGACGCTGCTCCGGTGTCATCACATCTGCCATAGCGTTTCTATTGCCTTAATAGCGGAGGCCGGTGTTGCCGGTGCGGAGGCCGCCGGGACGAGAGGTGGAGGTGCGTCGGTTGCTGTCGTATTTGTTGGAGGTGTAGCCGGAGTTTTGGAGGAAGGGGTCGTCGGAGAATTCGTCGTCTTCTTCGTCTTGGGGGGCGCGCTCGCCTTTCTTTAATTTGGGCTTGTTTTTCTTTATGGCATACGGTTTTTGGGCGTCGACGGGCACTTCGTAGATGTTCCACGCCTGCTCTACGTCCCAATTTTTGCGCAAGGTGAGTTTTTTGGCAAAGTAAACTACGTCTTCGGGCTGGATGGTATCGGCGACGTTGCCGGTGTCCCAACGGCCGTTGTTATTGCGGTCGATGTAGAGGCGGGCGTATACGTCGCCGGGATTGAGGTAACGGAGCACGGCGCGGCCGTCGACCACGGGGGCCGTGCGGATGGGAGCGTCGGATGTGTTGAGCAGTTCGACTATGGCGTGCTCGCCGGGGGCAAGCCCTTCGACAGCGAATGTGAGGTTGGCATATTCCTCGAGGGGCTTGACGGTGAACTCATGCTTGATTTTGTCGTTGAATTGCCCGTAAATCGAATAGACGGAAGCGGAGTCGACGCTCAGGCGATAGGACGCGCCGGGCATCCAGTCCACGGCCATGATTCGGCGCATGAAGGGGCTTACGCTGTCGGGCTCGAATTTCACGCCGGGCACTTCGGTCCAGATGGTGTCGTTTTTTATTTCAAGGCACACGGCGGCGGGGTTGATGCTGTCGAGGGGTTGCTGTGCCTCAAAAAGAAGCGGGAGGTAGACGTCCTGCTGGCTGCCGTAGACCGAGCCGAAGGCAAGGAAGTCGGGCTGCGGAGGGAGGGTGTCGGCTTCTTCGCTCTTGCGTTTTTTCTTTTCTTTTTGCTTCGGTTCTTTAAAGAAGAATTTGAGTGTGTCGGTGTACCACGCCACTTGGTCGAGCGAGTCGGTGCGGCGGTAGCGTGTGGCCAGCAGCAGGGAGTCGACAGCCATTACGGCGGTATCGGTTATCCAGTATTCGAGTGTGTCGAGTGTGGCGTTGGGCCGCAACAGCGCCCAGTCGGCTATCTTGCGTCCGGCGAATGTGCCGGCGGCTATCTCGATTTGCGGCAGGGAGTCGGCCTCGGCTGCCATCTCTATGGTGATGCGGCGACGCTCGGGGCGGGCGTAGTTGCGCATATACTGGGCTTTGTACCCTTCGTTGAACCACGACAGGAGTATGTCGTTGGGGTAGTAGGCCGTGCCGCCGCGCAGGGCCAGGGAGTCCCCGCCGTCGTGTGCCCGGAGGGTGTCGGTGACGGTGATGGCGCTTGCATAGGGCGACACAGTGGTGCCGAGGAAGGCGATGTCTTCGGTGCGGTCCCACTTGTAGTCGCGGTTGATGTCGTTGAGGGCAAATACTTGGTATGTGCCGGGCTTGAGGTTGCGGATGGTGAACTGGCCAAGCTGGTTGGTGCGCGCCACGCGCTCGAACGGCACGGTGCGCAGCGTGGTGTCGGTCATGGCCGAGTCGGAGTGGATGCCCACGAGCATTCCCTGGGCGGGCTCGAGGGTACGGGCCTCGAGCACCATGCCGGAAATGCGGAGTGAGTCGATGGAGCCGCCGGTGGAGAAATCGGTGGCGAAGCCGTCGAGCACGTTGCCTTCGTTGAGGTCTTTGATGGCGTCGCCGAAGTCGATGGTATATGTCATGTCGGGTTGCAGGGAGTCGCGGAACTCTACGGTGACATGACGGCCGTTGGCGCGTACCACGGGCGGTTGCTGCTGCACGGGCGACACAATCACTTTGTTGAAAGCGTCGTCGAGCTGCACGTTTTCGTCGAAATAGAGGTCGAGGCGTGTGCGGTCGACATGCAGGGCCGACGGCCCGGGATTCGAGTTTACAAACACCGGCGGCGTCTCGTCACGCGGACCGCCTTCGGGGCGGCCTATCGACGCGCATGCCGCCGCCGACAGTACAAGTATGACGCACACAAGCGCTTGCAGTGAATTTAACCCGAATCTCTTCATTTTTCCTCCTTTTTTATGTGAATGTTATCGTACCGACACTTTCTGCGGACGGCGCGACTGATCGGTGGTGATGAAATATACGCCGAGGGGAAGGGGGATGTCGGTGTTGTTAGACACCTCGGGTAATTCAACGACGAGGCGTCCGGCCACATCGAACACCCTGCAACCGGTGTGAACCGACTGGCAGAGAATACGGACTGCGCCTTCGAGGGCTACTACGGCCAAAGGTTCGTCGTTTTCAACGCCTGTAATGCCCAGATGGTCGACAAATACTACGTTTGACGGCTCGGAGCGATAGCCCAGACGCACCGACTGCACGTAATAAGCCTCACGGTCGGATTCGTTGAAATCGTCGATAAGCAGCGATGTCTGCTCGGCAAGTTCTTCTTCGGTGACTGCGCTTCCGGCTGTGTATCGGGTGCGGGTCACGATATAGTAATCAATAGTTTCATCGGCCGGAGCCTCCCAGTTGGCCACATATGATGTGGATGTGATGTCGGTCGGGGCTGTTGCTGTACAAGGTGTCAAGACAGGCACAGGCAGACACTCGCCGCGCAGCTCCACTCCACGCGAACCGGTGACGCCGCCGCCGGAGATAAGTATGCGCGCGGTATGCTTGCCCAGCAGAGTCGGAGTATAAGTCACGTTGAGCCAATATCCGTCGGCTGAATTTACATTGCGGTAGGCTATCGTCTTGGCCGGAATGGAGTACATCTCCTTGTCGCCGGCGTAAATTTGCACGCGGATATCTGATTTCAGATTCTCGCCGCGGAAAAACAGTTTTGCGGTTGTTGATTTTCCAAGAGCCACCTGTCCGAATTCAAGCGACATGTCTTGCACGGGAGTAATGAGCACGGGGTCGCCCGAGGGCTGAGTAGCATCGTCGAGCCGGAAAATCTGACCTTTACGGTTGCCCCAGATATATTCGGCGAGTTCGGGGAAGTCGATAAACGGGTTGCGGTTGTTCTGGAATTTATATACGGCCTCGTTGCGGTCGAGTTCTTTCTGCGACACCTGGTCCTCGCGGTGCCATTTCAGCAGCAGGTCTACCGACCATTGGTTCAGCGTAGGATAGGTACCGTTGACAAGCATGTATTTGTATTTCCAGGTGTAGTCTTGGTAGCATGTGGCCATATAGAAATATGTGCGCGCGAAGTCGCCTTTGTATTCATCGGCAGGCTCAAACACATATCCGGCACCGCCGCCTTGCCCGGCCACTGGGAAGCCAACGGTGGTGATACCGTTGTCGAACTTTGTCGGCGAGGTGCGGTCGACCATGCCCAGCGGATAATTTGACTTAGCCATGTTGGCGGCGGCTTCCGACGGATAAAGATGGTTCAGGTCGGTGTAAGCCTGCACGCTCGTCGAGCCTCCCCACCAGCTTTTGGGCAACGAGTGCTCGCGGTTAAGCCCCTTGAACGAAGGGGCATAAAGCGGAATGTCGGAATACATATCCCACCACCGGCGGGAATTCGGATACACGTCGGTCACCTCGAAATAGTCGGGGAGATCGTAATAATCTGATATAGGGGTAAGGTTATGTATAATATTGTAGGCGGCTGTTTTAAGTTCAGCGTCGCTCTTGCCGTCGAGAGCGCGGTAATATGCCATCGGCACCTCAGCCGATGCCATAATTGCCGGCAGGACAGCCAACATGAGTAAAAATTTTTTCATGATATATGTCGATCGTAATTATTATTCATCATATTTTCTTTCCCCATACGCGGCGGCGGCGGTGAAGACGACGCGGGAACAGCTCCCACTGACGCTGCACATTCTCATTGTCCTCGAGCTCGAGATTGCTCTCGGCCTCGCGATAGCCGCAACGGTTGAACGTAGGGATAAGATAATTAAACAACAACGCGTTCACCCCTTTGTTCTGATACTCGGGGTCGACAGCCACAAGAAGCAAGTCGACAACGTCGCTATTGCCCTTCAACGCTCTCAGCAGATGATACCAACCCGTTGGGAAAAGCTTGCCTCCGGACTTGCGCAAGGCCTTCGACATCGACGGCATGGCTATGCCTACGCATATAAGCCTGTCGTCGGCATCGGTGATAAGGCACACGTTGTCGAGACGGATTATACCGAGGTACATGTCGATATAATAATTTATCTGGCGCTCCGACAGCGGCGAATACCCGTACAGGCCGTCGTAAGCCCGGTTTATCAAGTCAAACAAAGCGCGGCCATACTCTTCTTTAAGTTTTTTCCGCGACGAATATATCTTCACTTTCAAGCCGTAGCGTTCCTGCACCATACGTGCCACACGCAGATATTTATCGGGAATCGACTCGGGGATGGTAATGCGATATTCCACCCAATCGGCTTCCTTGCCAAATCCCATGCGCTCCATGTGCCGGGGGTAATACGGATAGTTATAGATAGTGGCCATGGTGCCAAGCTCATCGAACCCGTCGATAAGCATAGCTTCATGATCGAGGTCGGTAAAACCCATAGGCCCGATCATCTCATTCATCCCCTTTTTCCGTCCCCATGCCGAAGCGGCCTCAAAAAGCGCGTCGACAACCTCAGCATCGTCGATAAAATCGACAAAGCCGAATCGCATAGCCTTGCGACCGGTGCGTTCGTTCACTTTGGAATTGATTATCGCAGTAATACGCCCGACAGGCTTTCCGTCGCGAAAAGCCATAAACGACTGTGCCTGACAGTAATCAAAAGCAGGATTTTTGTCAGGACGTAATGTATTCACATCGTCCAAAATAAGCGGCGGGACAAAACAATCGTTGCCCTTATACAGGTCTATGCCAAACTTTACAAACTTTATAAGTTCTTTTTTCGAAGCGGCAATTTCTCTTATTTCAACCATTTCTGCTATCCAATCAATTTCAAATTAATCAACACAAGAATCAGAGCCATCACAGCCACAAAAGCAGCGGCAAAAAACAACACTCTTTTCAATGAATGACCCTGCAAGGCCAGCTGCAAATCGGCAACAGAACGATAACGGTTGCGCGGATTGGGGCTTAGACAACGAGACACAACATGGCGAAGCTGGGGCGTACCGAGGCCCGACTTGTCGAGCACCTCCCGCATCGTAATGCCAAAACGGTAAATATCCTCCGCAACATCGGTAGGCGTCAAATTCTCGCGTTGATCGAATCCAACATCGATAAGTTTAAGATTCTCAATATTTTCAGTAAAAATAATAGTCTCCGGGCGAATAGGATGGTGCACAAGGTGATTCGTCTGAATATATGCCATAGCGGCCGGCAGACGAGTAATCAACTGGTCGAGATGATGTGCCGAAATTTTACCCTGGTCGATAATCTTTCGTAACGACAGTCCATATACATCATCGGTGATGATGCAGCGTCCGATACCCGGCACATCCTCAAAATCATTTATCATAACAATATTAGGATGCGACAAATTATAACGGACATCGAACTCCTTCTCAATCATGGCCTGATACTTAGGGTCATCCTTGAGCTCGGGACGTAAGGTTTTAAGCATTACCCACTTCCCGAATTTCTTGGCAGTGAAGACATTATAAAACTCCTCATCCCACTCGGTAAGGTGCTCAATTTCAGTCCACCTCTCGGTCTTATCGACTATATTCTGAGAATTATCACTCATCGTTTGCAATTTATGCTATTTTGGATACTAACTTGCAAATATACGAATTTTTTACAAATTAATGCCAATTTGAAAATATAGAGCACAAAAATAAAACGAGAGATATAGCATATGCGGACGCACGAGCCGTGCGTCCCTACTGCTTGGAACATTGAATACACAGTTAATGTCCGGATTTCTCAAGCCGGAGGGTTCTTTTATTTTCTCAAGCCGGAGGCTTGAGTTCCTGCATGGTAAAAAAGGGGAACGCCGGCCGAATCATTTGATTCGGCCGGCGTTCGAAGGGTGGCGGTGACCTACTCTCCCACTTTCGCAG
>ERZ777011.275-NODE-275-length-83032-cov-7.565530_pt1 | contig 83032 bp, 69 predicted proteins | sample MGYA00374964_ERZ777011 | MGnify/ENA primary metagenome ERZ777011 (study PRJEB29310, sample SAMD00008975) | mouse gut metagenome | study: EMG produced TPA metagenomics assembly of the Metagenome analysis of fecal microbiota from mouse which was promoted... | reverse complement strand
TAAGTTTACAGGAAAATACCGAAGATTTCTCTACACTTTCTTATTTGACGCTTACCTAACAACCTCTACAACAACTATCTTTTGTGAAAACTTGTCAACGCCGCGTTTCCCAAACTTCCGGCGCGGTCACTGCTTTTTTGTCACCACATAATAACCGCCAAACTGTTCCCACGCATATAAACTCTCGTCAAAAAATTCCAGTTCTCCCGGTGTAATAAGGTAATCGGCATCTTCCGACGTATCCACGGTCAGCTCCCCCGGCGCATGGAACCGGTATTTCTCAGCGTAGGGCAATTCACCCTCCGGCGTCTTCACCCCCTGAAAATATTCCGCGTCGATATCGCACCAGAACATCATAAGAATCTCACTGACCATCTGATTGCTCGTCGTGATATAGATCTTCTCCGCATCGCTTTCTTTCAAAGAAGTAAATGCATCCCCGAGGTTTTCCTCAAACTGGGCGCTTACATCAGCGGCAAAACCCGTAAAATACTCCCGCACAAATAACAGAAACATCACCCCGTAGGCAATGGCTATACCACGTTTTAAGCGCGGCAGGGAAATCATACGCAGAACATCATATATACCGATCCCTATAAGAATAATGATCGGATAATAAATAATATTCATACGGTTCACATTGACAGCATTTGTTGTGAGACCGCACCATACGCCGGTTCCGAGAAAGAAAGCAAGCAGAACCGCTCCTGTCTTTTTGCCAAACTCATAAAAAAGTCCGCAAAGTCCCAGCACGGCAAAGGGCATGGAAAACAAGTACATCGTACCGAAATTTCGCACATCGTTCCACGGAAGATCCTTTGTCTGCAACAATGTAACTCCCATCATCGCCTTACCGTTTTCTATCAACTGTGACAACATATTAGACGAGAAAAACAAAATATCATTAGAACGCACACTCTCCGAAAAATACGGAAGCGTAAACCACGGTGTCTCGATAGTCTCCCATTGGAAGAAGTTGATTGCCATGACCGCAATAAACGGCCACGCCACAAACAGATAAACCGCCGCTGACAGCGCTGCATCCGCAAGAGATATCTTTTTCGCCGCCAACAGGTAAATGCAGGCCACGGCCAAAAACACCGGCATCGTATAAATGGCGATACCATAACAATACATGCACAAGCCAAACATCATCATACACAAAATGAGATATCTTTTGCGTTTTTCCATTCTCATTATCGCTCTGTTTAAGAAAAATACGCCGAACATAAAAAAGTGCGGATATAAATTAGCCTCCAAAGCCCAACGGCTCTGCAAAATATGCCACGGATTGATCGCCGCAAACCAAAGTACGATCAAAGCTATCTCTTTGCCGAAAACGTCCTTCGTAAATCCATAAAGGCAGACAAGTCCGGCAGCACTGGCGAGCAACAACGGCAAACGCATAGCAATAGGCGACACCCCGAAACACTTGACAAAGGGGATCATTAAATAGGAAAGCAAGGATGCCATCTGGCTGTATTTCCACGCCGTCAGATGTACCGGATACCGCATGCCGAACCTGTCCGTCCCATACTCCGCAAGGGCCTTCGCGTCAACCGCCGCCATGGCGCCGTCCTGATTAAAGCCGCCGGGAACCTGTCCGAATTTGTAGACTCTGACAAACACCGCCGCAAGGATCGCCAACGCAAAAAGAATGCGGTATGTCTTTTCTGAAATAACCCACTCTTTCGCGCCGAATCCATCCATTTGCCTTGACAGATATACCTTATATGCGCTGATCACACAAAAAATGACCGCCGTCCAAAATAACACATTATTCAGTAAACTCGTCATACTCCCTCTCCTATTCCAACAGAGAAGATATCTTGTGCGCCACCAGATCAAGCGCCACATCGTTCATCCCGCTGTTGATGACCACATCCGCAAACATTTTGGTCGGTTCCACATACAGATAATGCATCGGCTTTACCGTGGTCAAATACTGGTCAATGATATTTTCGATGTCCCTGCCCCGCTCCTTTACGTCCCTGAGCACCCTGCGCAGGATCCGCTCGTCCGCGTCCGCATCCACAAAAATCTTGATATCCGTCATATTCCTAAGACGCTCGTCCGCCAGTACCAGAATGCCCTCCAAAAGAATGATATTGCTGGGCCGCACTTCCACCACCTCGCTCGAACGATTGTGCTTTGCATAATCATAGACAGGGCACCGGATACTCTTTCCCTCTTTCAGCATACTAAGATGCTCCAGAAGGAGTTCCGTTTCAAAAGCCTCGGGATGATCGTAATTGATCTTTTTGCGTTCTTCAAAAGGAATGTCGTCGTGGGCCCGGTAGTAATTATCATAGTACAACACCGTCACATGTTCCCCGAACAGCTTTTTCAATCTGTTGGTAAAAGTGGACTTTCCGGAGCCTGTGCCCCCGGCTACACCGATAATAATTGGAAATCTGTTATCAACTCCTAAGTCCGCCATTCCCCGTTTCCTCCTGCGTTTGTCCTATTTTCTAATTTTTTATTTTTTCCTGTTGCTTTTCTCTTCCATTTATGATATATTATTTTCGTTGCAAAGACAATATGTAATTGTGTGAATTTGCAGATCGGGGTGTGGCTCAGTTTGGCTAGAGCGCTACCTTAGGGAGGTAGAGGCCGCAAGTTCGAATCTTGTCACTCCGATATACAAAAAAGCCCATAGATATGGGCCTTTTTTGATTTCTATTTTTATAAATCTACGCCAGACTTCTGAAAACTTACAAATCACCGTGGTCAAAGTTTACCCCTTCAAAATCAAGAATATATTTTGCCACAACCGTGCCTTCGCCGTCCTTCACAGCCAGATATCCCCATCTGTCAGTACCTTCTTTCTCGGTAGTCAGCCCCCAGTAAAACGAAGCGTTTTCTCCATCCCCCAAAGTTTTTCCCTTGCTCTCCGAAAAATCGGCATTTACCGCCGCTATCGCTGCGATTTCCTCATTCTCTTCTTTTCCGGACGTAAAGCCCCAGTTATAAGTGTACTCCTCCCCGTTATAGGGCGTCTCGATGCCGAAAAAATATGCGGTATCCCCGTTGACATTTGTATGTTTCGGAATGGCTGTATTTTCCGAACCGTCAAAGGTTACGACTGTGATATCTTCATATGTACCGTGAGCCATAGTCTCCACACAGTTCTCCATCGCTTCGTTTACCCTTGTCAGCTCCTCTTTCAACGCCTCCCCGGAGGATTCGCTGTGATCCGCTAACGGCGCCCAATCTGCTTTTGCCACCGTCACCGATGCGGCAGCGGATTCATTTTCCTCTCCGACCGGTGTGACCGCCGACAGGCTGCTCACACTCTGCGCCGATGCCTCGGCGCTGCCTAAAGCCGGCTGCATCGGTTTCGGATTAGCGGTTTCCTCCACCGCCTCCAACACCGCCTTCTCCACCATAGGAGCTGCCAACATCAGAGACTGCTGCATTTTCGAACCGCCTATGTCCGCAGAGATCGTTCCGGTGATGATCTCCCACAACTGTACACAACCGGGTTCCGCTATGACATCCACTTCTTTAAATGCTCTCTCGACAGCTATCTTCAAATTTGACGCCGTCGCCTGCGACACTTTCTCACAGGGCCTTCTCGCCTCGAGCAGGCCGAAGGTGATATAGTGTTCAAACATCGCTTCCGTATTATCCCCAAAAAGCTCTTTTGCATCGGGATACAGCGCGGCGTACTCTTCCGCCTTAAAAAGTCTGCGCAGCTGCGCCTCCATATCGTGTTCATTGGCCATCCGCGCTTCTTTTCTTCCAAACATCTCATAATGTGTCCTGAGCATTTCCGGCGAATCTCCAAATTCCGCCACCACGTCGGGATTCTGCGCCGCATACCATGCGAAATCCAGTTCGGCGGCATCGGTGATAACTGCCGCTCCGGCAAAAAGCGCCCCTGCCAGAACCATCGTTAATAGTTTCCTGCTTTTCATTACCTGTACCACTCCTTTTCCATGATTTTGCCCTGCCTGCAAAATCAGAATATACTTCAATCTATGCATAGGAAAATATTTTTATGATACAGCGTATTTCATGCGGTTTTTGCAGTGCGGATCAGTTATCCATCCATACTGCCGGAGCGAAACCCCTCCAGATCCACCGTCACAAGGTCAAAACCCAGATTTTTGACCTTATTAGTCAATTCTTTTCTATGAACCAAAAGCCTTGAGATATCCTCCGCATCCACTTCGATGCGCGCAAGCCATCTTCCTGCCTCTTTCTTATCCCCGTCTGTCCACTCATGGACGCGCAGCCTGACATTGTAAAAGCCAAGCCCCCTCAGATAACGTTCCCCTTCATCGATCCGCCCCAACAATTCGTAGCTGATCCTTGTCCCGTAGGGCAGTCTCGTGGCAAGACAGGGAACGGAAGGTCTGTTCGCCGCCGGAATGTCAAGATGCGCCGCCAGTTCTCTGATCTCCGCCTTCGTCAAACCGCACTCCGCCAGCGGACTGAAAATCTGCAGCTCCTTGACCGCCTGAATACCCGGGCGGTACTCCAGCAAGTCGTCCGCGTTAGTGCCCTCCAGAACAACACCGGCGCCAAACTCCTGCGCCAACTCTTTTATTTTACCGAAAATACTTTTCTTACAAAGATAACACCGGTTCACCGGGTTATTTTCCATACCGCTCTCCGCCAGTTCGTCGATCTGCAGCGCTCTGTGCAGCGCGCCGAATTCCTCAGCCGCCTGCCTCGCCTCCTCCAGATCTTTTGCCGGATGGAGTCTGGTCTGCACCGTGACCGCATACACCGGATGCGCCGCCCCTGCCTCCATGCAGGCAACTTTGCACAAAAGCGCAGAATCCACACCGCCGGAAAAAGCAACCGCTATTCCTGCCCCGACATAGCCCCTTATTTTTTCCCGCAATGCTTCGTACTTCCCCGCCAGTCGCTTATCCATGCCGTCCCCCGTCTTTCTTACTCTGTCTTTCTCCGAAACCTCCGCACCCTTATTCCTCTCTTTGCCGCCTTTTTGCCCGCTTCCCGCCGTCCTTTTTGGCACTGCTCTAAAATCAGTCCGTATAACTCCCGAAAAGGTCTTCCACTCACTCTGCAAAGCCTTGCCACACTTTCATACTCGGGATAATACCTCACTTCTCCCTGCCCCGGCAGACGGCACTCTTTCACCACGGCGTTGCCCCACTCGGTCAATACTTCCCGCCTCCGCCTCTGCAGCACCGAACGCTCCATCTTCACTCTGCGAATACCGATAGTCGTTGTCTCCGCAAAAATAATCTGTTCCAACGCAGGTATCCGCTCCTTGTCACAGATCACGTTGAGCTGATAGGCCGGACGGTTCTTTTTCATATAGACCGGCAGATAGTGGGCATCTCTTGCACCGGCCTCAAGCAGCCTCTCCAGCACATACCCGAGAACTTCTCCGGAGCAGTCGTCTATATTGCTCTCCAGCTTATAAATGACATTATTGTCATGAACGTCACTGTCATCTGTATTACCCTTATCCTGAACATAGTCGTCACCGGTATTGACCATGTCGGTTTCATTCAGCTCTTCTATCAGCATGGCTCGCAGGATACTCGGCCTCTCATATTCCCGCTTGCCGCCGCCCATACCTGTCTTTATCACCTGAAAATATTTCGGCAGCTTATCGGCTGTCCTTACCGCAGCCGCGATGGCAGCCCCTGTAGGCGTCACGAGCTCGCCCTTCCTATCCGTGACAGAAAGTTTTAACTGATGAGCCTCCACGATGTGGAGCACCGCCGGAACCGGCACGCTCAAAATACCGTGCTGACAGCGAATTGTTCCGCTTCCCTCACAGAGCGGTGACACAATGCACTCCGTCACCCCCAGATCATCTAAACAGACGGCAGCGGAAATGATATCCACGATGGAATCCACCGCTCCGACCTCATGAAAATGAACTTCCTCCACCGGCACTCCGTGGGCTTTCGCCTCCGCCGACGCCAGAATTCCAAAAATACGGCCCGCAGTCTCTTTCGCCCTCTGCGTCATATCGGTATGCCCGATGATATCCAGAATCTCCGACAGATTCCGGTGCTCATGATGATGGTGCTCATGATGATCATGATGGCGATGGTGCTCATGATGATGGTGCTCATGATAATGGTGGTCATGGTCATGGTGATGCTGGTCATGATCATGGTGATGACCGTGGTGGTCATGCGCTTCCCCGAGGCTCTCCCCAAATAAATACTCCATATCATGATCATGGTTTTCATGCTCCTCATCCAAAATCACATGAAAGTCGCAGACGTCCAGCCCCGCCTTTTTCACCCTGCTTATTTTGATCCGGAAGCCTTTGACGGGAATGCTCCGCAAAGCCTTCTTCAACACTTCCCTGTCCGCCCCCAGATCGAGAAGCGCCGCCACGGTCATATCGCCGCTGATTCCGCAGTTGCATTCCAGATATAATGTACATTCTTTCTTTTCCATCTATAAAATCCTTTCCCGCATTTTATTCGCGTATTGCCAGCCTGTTGATCTGGGAAGCCATGTAGCCTGCCCCGTACCCGTTATCGATATTCACCACTGCGATACCGTTGGCGCAGGAGTTGATCATCGTCAAAAGAGCCGATATGCCTCCCATATTTGCGCCGTATCCCACGGAGGTCGGCACCGCTATCACGGGCCGTTCCACGAGTCCTCCGATAACGCTGGCAAGAGCGCCCTCCATACCCGCCACTGCCACAACGCAATTGGCGGCGCGGATATCGTCCACTCTGGACAACAGTCTGTGGATACCGCTGACGCCCACATCGTAGATGCGCGCCACCCGACTGCCGAAATACTCTGCCGTCTGAGCAGCCTCCTCCGCCACCGGAATATCCGCCGTCCCCGCCGTGCAGACTGCTATCAGCCCCTTTTTCTCTTTCCCGGACTTCTCTGTTTTCAGAATACGGGATATCTTGTCAAAGGTGATCTCCGGGATACTTTGCCGCACCAGTTCGTACTGCTCGCTCGTCGCTCTTGTGCCCAGCACTTCCCCGTTCTCTCTATATAATGTCTCAAAAATACTGACCAGATGAGCCCCCGCCTTTCCGCTGCAATAGACTACTTCCGGAAAGCCCGAACGGATCTCCCGCTGCATATCAAGCTTCGCGTATCCCATATCCTCAAAGGGCTTTCTGGCAAAATATTTCTCCGCCTCCTCCACGGACACTTCCCCGGTCTTTACTTTTTTAAGCATATCCCGCAGTTCCATCGTCTCTCTCCTTTTCTATTGTGGAAACCTCAGTCAACTTCGAAACCTCGCTTTCTCGCGTATTATAGTGCAAAATTTACGCATCCATACGCAGGTGCTGTGAGGCCGTCGGCACTTAGCGAATGTGAAATTATATAAAATTTCGCATGAGCTTAGTGTCCGCTACGGTCGAACTGCAGCGAGAGCGTGCCTGCGTGTGGATCGTATGTTTTGCACAGGTAATACACGAGAATCGAGAAGTTTCGCAATCACCTGTGTGAAAACCTAAATGACAAGGGCAGACGCAGACCGTTTTTCTCAAGCGCTTCCCTGTCTCTCAAAATCCTCTCCGTCTCACCGTCAAAAACGATCCTTCCTTCCGAGAGCAGGATCGTCCTCTCACAGGTATCATAGATAAAATCAAGATCATGGGAAGCCAGAAGCTTCGCCCCCTTTAAGTCTCTGATCACCTGTATCAGGTTTTCCCTGTTTGCAGGATCCAAAGAGGCCGAAGGTTCATCCATCACAATGACCCCCTGCTCCTGCTGCAGCGCCAGGATCCCGGCAATCGCCGCCAGCTTTTTCTCCCCGCCGGAAAGTCTGTAAACGTGACGTTTTGCCAACTTTTCAATGCGGGTTTTTTCTAACGCTTCTCTGACGGATTCTTTCACCTTCTCCACCGGAAAACCATAGTTCACCGGTCCGAAAGCCACATCCTGTTCCACCGTATTCATAAAGAGCTGGCTGTCGGAATCCTGAAAAACATATCCTAACTTCCGTCTGATCTCCCCGTAATTCTTCCGTTCCAGAGAAAATCCGGCAATTTGGATCTCTCCTTCGTAATCCGCCAAAAGCCCCGCCAAAATCTTTAAAAAAGTGGATTTTCCTGCGCCGTTTGCACCGATAATCCCCACCGCTTCGCCCGCCCCGACAGACAGGCTGATGTCCTCCAACACATACCGCTTCGTCCTGTAGCAAAACCGCAGGTTTTCTATTTTTATCATGTCTGCCGCCTTCTCCTCCATCATAGCCTGCCGCCCTTATAACATATATCGCGCACATCCGTCAAAATAAATTTTCCGCGAACTCAAGCACCGGCACAAAGCGAAGCACCGCAAGGGCCATCCCCCAGAATGCCCCGTAGCAAATACTCTGCCGCGCAGACGCAGGATACTCTTCCGAAGATAAAAAAAACTCTCCGCAAAACCCTCGCAGCATCATAGCGTCATATACCGTCTGCGCCCTGTCCATACTGCGCAATAACATCTGCCCCGCAAGAGATCCCCATGCCCTCTTTCCGATCCCCCGTTCCTTCGGAGCCCGCAGGCTGTAAGCCTGTGTGATCCGGTCCGCCTCCTTGAGCATCAGTACCAGATACCGGTAGATCAGCAAAAACACCGTCACTAAAATCCGCGGCATCCTAAGCTTTCTGAGTGCGTAGCAGACCTGTTCCATCGTCGTCGACGCGATCAGAATGTAGGAGGCCGCCGCCGCAAAGACTGTTTTCAAAAACAAGGTGGTCATAGACACCATTCCCGCCGTCACTGTCATTTCTCCGATCAAAAAACAAGGCCTCCTGTCAAAAACAGGATTCGCCGCTCCTATCAGGCCTATCATGAGAAAAACCGGCGCAAGGCGCTTGAAGGCCTGTCTGATGGAAATATCACCCAGTATCATGATGATCACCGGATACAGACTCATCAAAAGCAGCCCCGTGATATCCATCTTGTCAAAACTCATCACAAGGGCCAAGTACCAGATAGTGACAAACACCTTTGACAACGGATGCAGACGATTAAGCCAGAGGTCACGCTCCGCCAGATTTTCCAGATTATGGATTTCATGAATCGCTTTTTTAAGCTTTGCCATCGCTACTGTTTCTTTCTCTGAAAAAACTTAAAAATATAACAGGACGCCGCGCAAAATAATATTACCGCAGCTGCTCCCAACAGTCCGGAGACTGTGGTGCCCGCCGCCGAATCGCTGAAAGAAAAGGCATAGTCCGGCAAAACTGCCGTGGCGTTCTGAACCTGATCCGCCGCCGCATATATGCTGCCCGATGCTTCCAGTTCCGCCGTCCCGGCCACTCTTTCCATTGACCACTCCAGTCCATCCGGCAGGGAAGATGCAAACAGCGATACCACGCCGGCCAACACCGCTGCCGCCGCTGTCAGAATCGCAAGGGTCATTCTAAAACTGAATCTCCCCTCCTTTTTCGCCTCTCCCATTCCCCAGAGCATCTCCGGTCTGGCCTCATAGACAAAACACAGAATCGAAGCGGTGATGATACCCTCCACCAGACCGATGGCCAGATGGATCGGCTGCATCACAGACACAAAGACAGAAAAAGGCAATTCCGCAATTCCCGACGCGAGAGTCTCAAGGGTAACTGAAAAAGCCCCCATCTGCAGCGTCAAAACGCATGCGGCTATGGAAGCGGCCATAATCTTCTTTTTGCTCATTCCCCGTCTCATAAAAGGTTTCCAGATCAAAAGTGCGCCCACAAAACAGCCGTAAAAAGCCATATTCCAGATATTGCACCCAAGCGCTAAAAGCCCGCCGTCCGCAAACAGCAGGCATTGGATCAAAAGAATCCCTGTCATCGTTAAGAACCCGGCCCACGGCCCAAGCATCGCACTGAGCAGCATGCCGCCGCACAAGTGCCCGGATGACCCGGTCCCCGGTATCGTAAAGTTGATCATCTGAGCCGCAAACACAAAAGCCCCCATGACCCCCATCGCCGGTATTTTTTTCGGCTCGCTGTCCAACCGTACCTTTTTTATCGAATCCGCTGCCGCCGCCGTGGAAGCCACATACATGGTAGCCGCCACCGCAGGCGCCACCAGCGCGTCCGCCATATGCATAACAAGTCTCCTCTCCGTCTCTTTGTACAAAACAGACTATCCGTTTCGTTTTATTCCGCCAGTACCCTGCACAGATACTCCCACACCCGTTTTGTCGAGGAAATGCTCAATTTCTCCTCCGTTGTGTGGATGTCCTTCATGTCCGGTCCCAGAGAAATGCAGTCTAACTCCGGTTTCTTTTCTAAAAGGATGCCGCATTCCACCCCTGCATGGATAGCCATGATCCTCGGTTTTTTCCCGTACATCTCCTCATAGACTTTTATGCACAGATCCCGGAAAGGGGACTCCTTCTGATAGGTCCAGCCGGGATAATCCCCGCTTATCTCCACCGTTCCTCCGAGGAGCTTCGTCAGCGCCGAAATCCTTGTGATCAACAGTTCTTTCTCACTGGATACGGAACTTCTGACCGAAGTGATCACCGAAAAAGCATCCTCCTCCAGACACATGATGCCGTTGTTTAAAGAAGTCTGCACCAACCCGTGCATATCCGCGCTCATGGCCTGCACGCCGTTCGGCATCAAAAGCAGCAGCTTCCGCACTTTATCTCCCGACGTCCGATCGAGACAGCGCTTCGTGACATTTTGCTCTCTCTCCATTTCGATCCGCACCCCCGGATCCTTTGTGGAAAGTTCCGCCTGCAGCGTCTCTTCCAATTCCTTCACGCACCGCTCTATCTCTTTCTCACTGTCTGCAGCCACAAACTGCAGCGCCGCCTCTCTTGGGATCGCATTGTCCGCCAGTCCTCCAAAAAGCCCGCAGATGCCGATATCCGTCTTCCCGGACAATACCTGTAAAAGCCGTCCGATCAGGCTGTTGGCATTTCCTCTCTCCTTGTGGATCTCCCCGCCGGAATGACCGCCCAAAAGACCGCAGATCTTACAGGTATATAAAGTCCCCTTCCTCTCCTCCCGGGATACGGACAGAAGATGTCTCACGCTTGCTCCTCCGGCGCAGCCCGCCAGAAAATATCCCTCCTCCTCGGAGTCCAGATTGAGAAGTCTCGTCCCTTTTATATCGGACATATCAAGCGCTTTCGCGCCGTACATCCCGGTCTCCTCATCCACGGTGATCACCACGTCCAGATGGGGATGGGGCAGACTGTCATCGTCCAGAACCGCCAACGCATAGGCCACCGCGATCCCGTCGTCTCCGCCGAGGCTGGTATTTTTTGCCGAAATATAGTCGCCCTCCACTTCCAACTGCAGAGGATCTGTCCGCATGTCGATGCTGCACTCCGGCTTTTTCACCGCCACCATATCCATATGTCCCTGCAGGATGATCCCTTCCTTCCCCTCGTATCCGGTGGAAGCCTCCTTCGAGATAATCACATTCTTCAGCTCATCCTGTCTGCAAAAAAGCCCTCTCTCCTTCGCAAAAGAAACCAGATAATCGCTCAGCTTCTCCACATTCCCCGAACCGTGGGGAATGCCGCATATCTCCTCAAAAAACCGAAACACTGACTTCGGCTCCAAATCTCCTAATACTCCCATCCTGTCCTCCTCTGATCTCCATATACAAAAATCGAGTGGCACTCCACCCGATTTTCATTTGCTCTTATCATTATATTCCTATTACAGTTTGCTCTTTGCCAGTTCTGCCAAAGATGCAAATCCCGCTGCATCGTTCACGGCTAAATCCGCCAACATCTTTCTGTTGATGTCCACCTCAGCCTGCTTCAAACCGTACATAAATTTGCTGTAGGAGAGACCGTTCATTCTCGCCGCCGCATTGATACGAGCGATCCAGAGACGTCTGAACTGACGCTTTCTCTCTTTTCTTCCTGCGTAGGAACTTGCCAGCGCCCTCATAACGGACTGCTTAGCGATCCTGTACTGTTTGGATCTCGCTCCCCTGTAACCTTTTGCAAGTTTTAATACTCTGTTATGCTTTTTTCTGGCGTTCATGCCGCCCTTTACTCTTGCCATTTCTTTATCCTCCTAACCGATGATTTCTTACTGTTTCGATGCTGCTCTTTCCTCTTACAAATACGGCAGAATCTTCTTCATGTTCTTTACGTTTGTAGCATCTGTCATAGCTGCTTTTCTCAGATTCCTCTTATTCTTCGTGGTCTTCTTGGTTAAGATATGGCGTTTATAAGCTTTATTTCTTTTCAGCTTCCCTGTTCCGGTCACTTTAAAACGCTTTGCAGCCGCTCTGCTTGTCTTCATTTTTGGCATAATTCAATTCCTCCTGTACTCTCTTTATTTTCTATGGACGGAAACTACTTTTTCTGTGCTAAGAACATAGTCATACTCCGCCCTTCCACCTTGGGTGCCTTATCCACTACCGCGATATCCGCAAGCGCTCCCGCAAAATCATCCAGAATATGCTTGCTGTTATTCATATGCGCCATTTCGCGTCCTCTGAAACGCAGGGTGATCTTCACCTTATCTCCCTTGCCCAAAAACTTCCTCGCCGCATTCACCTTGGTGTTCAAGTCATTCGTATCAATATTGGGAGACAAACGCAGTTCCTTCACTTCCATGGTCTTCTGCTTCTTCTTAGCATCCTTTTCTTTTCTGGTCTGCTCATATCTGAACTTTCCATAATCAACAATTCTGCAGACCGGAGGCTTTGCTGTAGGTGCGATCTTTACCAGATCCAAACCGGCCTCCTCCGCCAGCCTCATGGCATCCCTCGACGGCATAACGCCAAGCTGTGCGCCATCCTCACCAATCACTCGCACTTCCCTGTCTCTAATCTGTTCGTTAATGAAATAATCGCTAATGGTCTTTCCCTCCCCCTCAACTTAACATAAGAATGATGTGCAGCGTGTCATTCGTTATCTGTTGTCTGTAAACGCAAAAAGTGGATAGCAGCACTATCCACCAGATTAAGCTCTCCCATAAATCCGGTCATCATTCTCCGGATCCTGAAACTTAAAACTTTGAACGCCTGCCAGCCCGCGCCGCAGGGTGAGAGTGGATACTCTGCTTGTTTTTATGCGTCTTTGCATGATTTCTCACATCGCACTTTGATATAATAGCATTACTTTAAGACAATGTCAATGAAAAAGATAAAGTTTTCATTGATTTTTTCTGTAAATCCGCATCCCGATCAGCCGAAAAACCTGTCCTGCGCTCTCCCGCAGATTATTTTTTGCCTGTTCTTGCTCCATCGCCTCCTCCAAGGTGCAGATGCTTCTGAGAATCGGAAAAAACGCATCGATGCCGAATTGATTGCACAAAGCGGCGTCCTCCGTGACGCTTCCCGCAAATGCAATCACGGGTTTTCCGTACTTTTTGGCTAACGCCGCCACTCCGACAGGGGCCTTCCCCATGACGCTCTGCCCGTCCAGCCGCCCCTCTCCGGTGACCACCAGATCCGCATCCCGTATATACCGCTCTAACCCTGTCTCCTCCAAAACGATTTTGATCCCGGATTCCAATCCGGCCTTTGTAAAGGTCAAAAAAGCAAAACCCAGACCGCCGGCAGCGCCAGCCCCCGGTCTGTCGGGATCGGCATTCGGAAATTTTTCTTTCGCCAAAGCAGCGTAATCCCCCAGCCATTTATCCATCTGTCTTATCATGGAAGGCGTGGCTCCTTTCTGAGGACCGTAGACCGCGCTTGCTCCCTGATTCCCGCACAGCCCATTGCCCACGTCGCAGGCTACATGAAAGGTGCACTCCGACAATTCCGGCAGTACCCGATCGTCCTCAATGGTTTTCAGATCGGCAAGCCCTGCTGCGCCTCTCGCTATCTGTTTCCCGTCCTGATCCAGAAAATCATATCCCAGAGCCTGCAGCATACCTGCTCCGCCGTCGTTGGTGGCGCTCCCGCCGATCCCGACTATGAACCGCCTGCATCCTTTCGATATGGCATCCCGTATCACTTCCCCCACACCGTAGGTGGTCGTGTACAGGGGATTGCGCTTATCTGCGGGCACAAATGTAATGCCCGCCGCCCCCGCCATCTCGATCACGGCGGTTTTTGTTCTCTCCAAAATACCGTAGCGACAGTCTACCGGATCGCCCAGAGGCCCTGTGACGGACACCGTCACCTCTCTTGCCCCCATACCGCCTATCAGCGCCTCCACCGTTCCCTCTCCGCCGTCCGCCAAAGGTCTTACGGCGACTTCGGTTTCGGGATCCGCCAGATAAATCCCCTCTTCTATGGCCCGCCCCGCCTCCATGGAACTAAGACTGCCTTTAAAAGAATCCACAGCAATGACTACTTTCATAATCTCTCCTTCTTCCCTCCGCACGGTCTTTTGATCTATAGTATAACATACGGAAAAAGCTGCGCAACAACTTTTGCACAGCTCTTCCCTTTTTAAAAGGTGATGCTCTTAAACTTGCGGATGTGATCTCTGATGGCTGTTTCCACCGGCAATCTCTCCGCACTGGATGCGCCGTAAAAACCGTGAACACCCTTTGTGTTCCTAAGGATGTACTGTGCATCTTCCGGCCCGGAAATAGGACCGCCGTGACACAAAACGATCACATCGCTTCTCTCCGCCGTAGCCGCATCATGGATCTCCTGTATTACTTTGACCGCCGCGTCTAACTCCATGATGGACTCAGCCCCGATGGAACCTCCCACCGTACAGCCGCAGTGAGCCACTACCACGTCGGCTCCGGCTTTCGTCATTCTGACCGCCTCATCGGCATTGAATGCATAGGGCGATGAAAACAGATCCATCTCATGAGCGATATGTACCATCTCCACCTCCAGATTGTAGGACATGCCCGTCTCCTCAAAAGTCTGACGCATTCTGCCCTCGAACAGTCCTACCGTAGGGAAATTCTGTACGCCGGAATAACCGATCTCTTTCACTTTCCCGAGAAAATAAGTCATATCTTTAAAAGGATCCGTTCCGTTCACCCCTGCAAGCACCGGCGTGTCCTTTACAACCGGCAGGATCTCCCCCGCCATATCCATGACGATCTGGTTTGCATCCCCGTAGGCTAACAGCCCGGCGCTGGAACCTCTGCCCGCCATGCGGTAACGGCCGGAATTATATACGATGATCAGATCCGTCCCGCCTGCCTCCTCAAATTTCGCGCTGATCCCCGTTCCCGCTCCGGTACCGATGATCGGACGCCCGGCCTTGATATTCTCCCGCAGCCTCCTCAATATTTCCTCTCTCTTAATGGCCATGTAACATGCACTCCTTTCCTTCCATTCTCTCAGGCAATTGCAAAACTCCGCTTTCCATCGTATATTTTGCACGGCAATACAATACCAATCAGGAGTTTCTCAATTACCTGAATTCTTATTCATTATCTTTAACAACAGTTCCACCGCTTTTTCGGCAAACAGATCGTCGTTGATATTCGCGTCCACTTCCACAACAGGAATATCCGGATTCACATGCCGCTTGATCGTATCAAACAAGACCCGGTCCGTCTCCCAGTCACAGAAAGGCTCTCCCTCACCATCCAGAATCGATACCCCTCTCAGAGGCAGGATAAACGCCGTCGGCATCTTAGATTCGTTGGCCTTCTTCGCCAGAATTTTTCCCAGTGCAGCATTCTCCTGCGCATTGGTCCTCATCAGTGTCACCATGGGATTCCACTCGTAAAAAAGCCTTCCGGCCTCCCGGTACTTGAGAGGAACCGTCTCAAAACTCCCGAAATTTACCATATCCAGACACCCGGGCGCGATCACATGCGGGATTCCGGCCCGACCGGGGCCTTCCAGCCTGTGAGGTCCTGCGGATAAGATTCCGCCGCACAGCTCATCCGCCCACTCCGTGGTAGTGATATCCAAACACGCCCTGCCATGCCCTTCTGCTATCATCTCCTCCATGGAACGTCCGCCCCCGCCGGTGGCATGGAACACCAAAGGCGCATAATTTCTTTTCTCAAGAAGAGCCACGCACTTCTCCACACAAGGTGTTGAATTGCCAAACATTGACACAAAAAGGATCGGTTTTTCGTTTTCATCCGGCACCGGATCTTTTTCGGCCATTCCACAGACCGCCCCGGCCGCTCTGGAAATCACCATAGCGGAAAAGCGATTGATGCCGCAGATATCCACAATGGAGGGAAACAGCAAAATGTCTCTGGTGCCTACATACTCTCTGGTATCTCCGGACGCAAGCGTCGTGATGCACACCTTCGGAAACCCGAGAGGCAGTCCCTGCATCGCCGTTGTCGCAATCGACGTGCCGCCTCCTCCGCCCATACCGATGATCCCGTGGATAACTCCCTCTCTCTGCAGTTTTACCGCAAGAGCGCGCGCTCCCTGACACATGACCCTCATGGCACGACCTCTGTCCCCATCCTCCCGCAGTTCGTTTAACTGCGCGCCGCCGGCCAAAGCCACTTCCTTCGCCGTGATCGCAGCGGGAAAAGAACTCACAGGTTCAAATATCCCCACGTCCATGGCGATCACTTCCACCCCTCTTCTCAAAAGTTCCTGATAGAGATAGTCAAACTCTTTGCCTTTGGAATCAAACGTCCCAAGCATCAAAATCCGTTTCTTCATACCGGTGCCATACCCCCTTCACAGGCCGCCTAAGCAGCCTGTGCACAACTGAATTCTTTAATACCCGCCGTGACTTGCCCTGTACTCCTCCAGATTATCAACGGTGACAAGCAGCGGATCTACATATACTTCCGTCTCCTCCGGCGTTCCGCCTGTCACAAAGGTCTTCATCATATTGATTGCCGCCTCGCACTGCGCCAGCGCATTCATGTCAAAGGAACCGCTCTGCTCCCCTGCTTCCACTGCTTTTAACGTATCCTGTTCGCAGTCGTTGGAATAGATGGGAATAGTGCCTAACACGCCGTTGTCCTTCATCACCTGACGGACGCCTGTTGCCATACCGTCGTTCATGCAGACGATACCGTCTATTTTTGTCCCGGAAGAAAACCAGTTTCCTGTCAGTTCCATAGCGTCTTCCGCGTTCCAGTTTCCTGCCCCGTCAAACACCACATTGATATTCGGGAATTCTTCTAATGCTCTTTCGTAGCCTTCTCTGATCGCCACCGTCGCGCCGTGTCCTTCCGAACCGTTCACAATAGCCAGATTGAAAGAATCTCCCAGTTCGTCCACTTCTAATTTAATATGCTGGTAACCGGTCTCCGCCAGACTGCAGGCCACAATGCCATCCACATACGTATTGTCCGTAACGCCCTCGTGAAGCGTCATCACATAGAGTCCCGCCTCCTTCGCCTCTTTGAATCCCTGTGTTACGCCCTCTCCGGTGCAGTCCACGATTATGCCCACATACTCCTTGCTGGCAACGCCCTGCTCTATCTGGGAAAGCTGTGTGGCCTCGTCGGAATCCGAAGTCAGATGAGTGCATTCAAATCCGTTTTCCTCCGCCACTTTCTCAAACATCTCGCCCATATAGGACATGAATGAATTGTTGTTGTGGGTCTGGATAAACAAAATCTTGCCGTAACTCTCCTCTGTGCCTTCCTCTCCCGTCTCACCTTCCTGTGAGTCCGCTTCCTCGACCGGCGCTTCCTCCGCAGGCTGTTCTGTTGCGGGTTCTTGTGCTGCAGGCGTCTCTTTCCCGCAGGCGCAGAGACTGAGAGCCATCACACCGACCAATACCATCGCTAACCATTTCTTTTTCATTCTTTTTCCTCCTGTTCTTTTTTGTTTTATTTATTTCTTTTTTCCATTAACACGCACATCAATGTATACCGCAGCAAAAATGATAACCGCCTGCAATATCTGCTGAAAATACGTGTTGATGCCCAAAATATCCATGCCATTGCGGATCACGCCCACAATGAGCACTCCCAACATGGAACCGTACATGGTTCCCACGCCCCCCGACAACGACACACCGCCTATCACCGCCGCGGAAATAACCGTCATCTCATAACCGTCCGCCGTATTGGCATTCCCCGAAGAAATGCGGCTCGCCATCAGAAATCCGCAGATGCCGGAACACAGTCCGCTGACCACATAGGCGGAAAACTCCAACATTTTCGTGTTCAGGCCGGAATATCTGGCCGCCGACTTATTTCCTCCGAGAGCGTAGATCCTGCGCCCGTAAGTCGTGAGATGCAAAAGTACCACCCCGATCACCACCGCCGCCAGAAAATAGAAAACCATGTAAGGAATGCCGTAATTTTCTATCATACCGTCCGCCCCGTATGTACGCCCCAAAAAGCCGTTGGAAATATTGACAAAGCGTTCGTTCAGATTAAAAATGGCCTTTGCGTTGGTGTAGACGTACGCCGCTCCTCTGGCGGCCAACATCATGCACATAGTCATAATAAACGGTGGGATTCTGGCAAAAGCGACGCCCGCCCCATTAATTGCCCCGCAGGCTATCCCGATCAGAATGGAAATCGCAATCGGAACGATCAACGGCGTCTCCAGATAATCTCCCGCGCAGTAGTGAGCCGCAAACACCGCGCACAGCGCGACGACGGACCCAACCGACAAATCGATGCCGCCGGTAATCAAAACGATCGTCATTCCTATGCAAAGGATGCTGTAGACGCTGACCTGCTTGACGATCAGCAGCATGTTGTTCACGGTAAAAAAAGCCGGCGACAGACAGGACCACAAAATAATCAGCCCCACCAGCACAAAGACGATTCCCAGTTTGGATATCACTTTTTTGATCCCTGCTTTTTTGATCTCTTCTTTCTTCATGTTCACACCCGCTCCCTTTCCTCCGGCCGTCCATTGACAATGGCGGACATTATTTTCTCCTGCGAAGCCTCACAGACATCCAGTTCCCCCGCGATCCTTCCTTCTCTCAAAATGATGACCCTGTCGCATATCCCCAGAAGTTCAGGAAGTTCGGAGGAGACCACCACCACTGCCTTTCCCTCTTTCGCCATATTCTGGATCAGCTGATAAATCTCGAATTTTGCCCCCACATCGATCCCTCTGGTGGGTTCATCCAGAAAGACGATCTCCGGCTCGGTGAGCAGCCATTTGGCCACCACGATCTTCTGCTGATTTCCGCCGGAAAGGGAATTTACCTGCTGTTCCTGATCGTTCACCTTGATCCGCATCTTTTCGATCATCTCTTCCGCGCACCGCGCTTCCGCCCTCCGATCGGCCAGAATGCGCCGGCATCTGCTGTTCGCCCCTATTCTTGTGATCCCGATATTGGAGCGGACCGATCCCATCAGATTTAAGCCGTCTCTGGATCTGTCCTCCGGGATGAACGCAAAGCGGTTTCTGATGGCATCTCTCGGCGAACGGATCTTCAATTCCTTTCCGTCCACGAAAATCTGTCCCGTTTCAGCGGGATATACCCCAAAGAGCGCAGATAAAACTTCCGTTCTGCCGGATCCCACCATTCCCGCTATTCCTAAAATCTCTCCGTGCTTCACCTCGAAACTGATGTCATAAAACTCCTTTCCCCTCGAAAGGTTCTTCACGGCCAGCGCGGTGTTCCCTATTTCTTTCTCCACAACCGGATAGATATTCTCAAGTTTTCTTCCCACCATCTCGCTGATCATAACGTCCCGATCCACTTCCTCTATGGACCGTACACTTATGATGCCCCCATCACGCAGTACGCATACCTGATCCGCCACCGCATCCAGTTCATCCAGCTTATGTGTGATATAAATGATCGCCACGCCCTGCTCTTTGAGATTTTTAATAGTCCGAAACAGAATCTTTACTTCGTTGTCCGTCAAAGCCGAAGTGGGTTCGTCCATAATAACGATCTTTGAGTCGCAGGATACCGCCTTCGCGATCTCCAAAAGCTGGATCTCCGAGACTGTCAGCTCCTTTACCTTCCTGTTGATATCTAACGTGATGCCAAGCCCTTCAAGCAACTCCTGCGCTTTTCTTTTTTGTTCTTTTTTATTTAAAAATCCGAATCGCTGACATTCTCTGCCGACAAAAATATTTTCCGTGACAGTCAGATTGGGAAAGGGAGACATTTCCTGAAAAATCATGGATATCCCGTGGCCAAGCGCCTGATGAGGATTCTGAAATTCTATCCGCTCCCCTGCCAGATAGATCTCGCCGCCGTCGGGTCTATATTCTCCCATCAATATTTTCATCAGTGTGGATTTGCCGGCGCCGTTTTCTCCCACCAAAGCCACCGCTTTCCCACTCTCCAACACCAGATCCACAGAATGCAGGACTTCAACGCCATGAAACGATTTCTTTAATCCTTTTGCTTCCAGCAACGGAACTGCCATGTTTTTTCCTCCTTAAACAAAGTCAATATACCGTTTCTATTTTGCACTAATATTATGATAATTATAATACCATTCATTAGGCGCAATGTAAATATAAAAACACAACCTAATTTTCTATTTGTTAGGTTGTGTTTTTGTATTTTTACACTGTCATTCCCGCAATCACACTTACAGACAAAAAAACAGCCTCCCGCCCTGAGGGGCGGGGGACCGCTTCTCTTCCTAAAAACTCCGTTCAAAACTCTATTTACTTCCGCAGGACAAATATTTAATGCAAAGCTTTCCTCTCCACCACTGCCGCCGTCTCGCCTATCACAAACTCCGGCACAACGGAAACTCTTCTCACTGACTGTCCCGGATCCTCTATCCTGTCAAGCAGATAGTTTACCGCAGTGCTTCCGTACTCTTTTTTATCGATCCCCACGCTGGTTAATGGGATCTTCCACAGATCGGCCAAATCGCTGTTGAACCCGGTCACCGAGATATCCTCCGGCACTTCAATGCCCAATCTGCTCAGGTGAAAGATCAATCTCTCCGCATAGACATCCGTACTGCAGATGATCAGCGTCGGAAGTTCCCCCTTTTCTTTTAATTTTGATAACTCTTCCTCAAAAAGTTCGCTGCCGTCCAGAAACTTTTCCTCGTTCCAGACATAAGCTATCTCCGCTCCCAGTTCATCCGCCGCCTTTCTGACGCCCGCAAACCGCTTCTGCATCGAAAGCCGCTCTAAAGAACCGTAATAGCCGATCTTTTTGTGTCCCATCCCGACCAACTGCCCCGTCAGGTAAAAGGCCCCCTCCTTATCCGCAACATGCATCGTATCGTAGGGGAACATATCGTGGGGCGGATAGGTGAGAACAAGGGAAGGCCGCTCATATAACGCCACCTTATCCAGATAGAACAGGCTCATATGCCCCCCGAAAATAATCCCTGCCGCTTCCTCGATCTCGCTTTCCCGCAGATTATCCTCGGAATCCGAAATTACTTTGATATGTAACGCGAAGCCTTCTCTGGCCAACCTCTCCTCGGCTCCCATGATCACTTTCATCCAGAATGCCGTATCCCGGATATCGCACTGCGGCAGAATAAATAAAACCACCTTTTTCCGCCCGTGTTCCGGCTTCTTTTTCTGATACCCCAACTTCTCGCATACCGCCAGAACTCTTTCCCTCGTCTCATCGCTGACGCCGCTTTTCCCGGAAATAGCCCGGGAAACCGAATATTTCGACAACCCTGTCTCCGCTGCGATTCGATCCAATGTAATACGTTTCTTTTTTTCTCCCATACCCCGCCCCTAAATGTTATGCTAAAATTATGTAACTATTATAATAAATTGCGCTATATATTGCAAGCCTTCTCTCAAAATTCCTCCTGTCACAGAAAAAGGCTGCAGCTTTAACGAGTATATCTTCGCGAAAGCAGCAGCCTCTTTCCGGCCTCAGGCACTTTCCTGTAAGCCGTTCCCCTTTTACAAAAATGATCATACACCCTAAAGTGCTACCAAAGCGTTACTCCTAAACCGGAAAACACAAAATATTGATTTATTTCTCTTTAAATGTAGCACATGTTGTCTCTCCGCAGTTATCGGCGCCGCAGCCCTTGATGTCCACGTGATCCGCATAGCATTTATAATTGGTGTTATAAACGCACTTATCCGCCTCACAGTCGATACTGATCGTCCTGCTGGGATGGGATATGGCGCTGGTAAAAGCTCCCATGTCGCTTCTGTCCTTGAAGCTCTCGCAGCATGTGTCATCTTTGCGGCAGGCGTGTTTTCCCGCCACCATGATATCTCCCTTACAACAGCACCTGTCGCTGTTATAGGTACAATTTTCCACAGAACAACGTAATTCAGCCATCTCTTTCTACCTCCTGATTTTTCATCTTACAGGTGATTGCGAAACTTGTTTATACTACTGTTTTGCCGTGCAAAATTTACGCATCAATAAGCAGGCGCTGTGAGACCGCCGGCACTTAGGCACCGTATTTTGGCGCCTTATGTGTCCGCTGCAGTCAAGCCGCAGTGAAAACGTGCCTGCGCCTTGATCGTATATTTTGCACAAGCAATCTTTGCAGAAAGAAATGTTTCGCAAACGCCTATTTCATTTTTACAGAATCAGTATGAGCAGATTGGTTATACTTTATGCTGACAAAAAAAGAAAAGCGCTGTTGATTTTATCTATGCGCTGTTCTAAAATATTTTGTAAAGCATTTTTATATTTTATCCGAAACAAAAAGCGAGGTCAGGTTCGATGCTGTTTAATTCCGTCGTCTACATCACCATATTCCAGCCGGTCGTCATTGGCGGATTTTATCTTTTGCAAAGACTTAAAAATCCTTTATGGGCAAAATTCTTTTTATTCGGCATGTCCCTCATATTTTACGGTTACTATAATGTTTCCTATGTGGGCATTCTCATCGCAAGCCTTCTGTTAAATTACGGCTGCAGCATGTTTCTCAATAAAACAGACTGCAGGAAGCGCCGCAGGCTTATTTCCGCAATCGGGATCCTCGGCAATGTCGGCCTTCTGTTTTATTTTAAATATTTCAACTTTTTTATTGAAAACTGCAACTTTTTGCTGCACACTCACATAAGCATCGAAAAGATCGCTCTCCCTCTCGGCATCAGCTTTTTTACTTTTCAGCAGATATCCTATCTTGTGGAGCGCTGCCGCAAAAACGCTGCCCACCGTCCTTTTGTGGATTACGCCTGTTTTATCACCTTTTTCCCCCAGTTGATCGCCGGCCCTATCGTTATGTACGACGAATGGCTCCCCCAGCTTGACGACTGGCGGGAGAGAAAAAAGACCGCCGACGACTTTTACAGAGGAGCCGCCCTCTTTATTCTCGGCCTGTCCAAGAAGGTGCTTTTCGCGGATTCTCTGGCTGTTCTCGTCAATCAGGGATTTTCGCATATCTCCGGCCTCGATGCGCCCTCGGCATGGGTGGCCGCGATTTTTTATATGATGGAACTCTATTTCGATTTCAGCGGTTACTGCGACATGGCCAGAGGCATCGGCCGGATGATGGGGTTCTCACTCCCCATAAATTTCCGCTCTCCGCTTATGGCTGTCTCCGTCAGGGATTTTTGGCGCAGATGGCATATCACGCTGTCCCGGTTTCTGACCCAGTATATCTACATTCCCTTGGGCGGAAACAGGAAAGGGCTTTACAGGCAATGCCTCAACATCCTCATCGTTTTCCTTGTAAGCGGCTTCTGGCACGGCGCAAACTGGACTTTTGTCCTCTGGGGGCTTTTTCACGGCGTCGTCATGGCCGGGGAGACGCTTTTTTCCCGCCTCAAAATATCAGACGCAGCAGCCGTCAAGGAGACGGCTTTTCTAAAAGTGCGCAGGCTTTTTACCGTTTTTTTTCTGGTTCTCTCTTTTTCCATCTTCCGCAGCGACTCTTTATCGGACGCCGCTCTTCTATGGAAAAAAATGTTTGCCGGAGGTAATAACGGCATGCTCCTGCGGCTTTGCGATACTCTGCGCTTTCCTGAAAATTATGTCCTCACAGGCATAGCGGAACGGTATTTCCCACAGTATGTCAATGTTCTGCTTCTTTTTTATATGCTATTCCTCATGGGGTGCGGCATTTTTCTCATTCGGGGAATGACGGCGGAACAATGGATCGAAAAAAAGGGCCATCGCACCTTGGGTGTATTCCTCCTCGCGACTTTGTTTGTCTGGTGCTTCATCTCCCTGTCACAAGTCAGCGTTTTTCTGTATTTTAATTTTTAAGAAGGAGACGATATGTTGAAACAAAAACATCCCCTTGGAAAACTGATATTTTTTATTGCTTTGGAACTGTTTGTCATATTCTGCGTCGTATGGTACTTCGATCCTTTCTACCAGTACCACGCCCCCTTAGGGGATAAAAAGGCCGTACTTTACGACAGGGACAATCAGGTAGTCGGCACTGTCAGAAACTTTTCCTATGACAGTGTGCTCATGGGTTCTTCCGTTGCCGAAAATTTCGACAGCAGTTATCTGGATGAACGCTACGGCTGCCTCACGATCAAAGTCATCAAAGCTTCCGGCTCTCTGGCGGATCTTTTGTACTATCTGGACATGGCACACGAAAAGCAGGAGCTGAAAAACGTCTTCTGGTGCCTTGACATGTTCGCCTTAGAAGCCTCCCCAAAACCCACGATCCCGGAGGGCGTAAGTCCCCCGGCCTATCTGCGCACCGAGACTTTGCTTGACGATATTCCTTACCTTTACAATAAAGAGATTTTGTTGGAAAAAATACCTTTGCAGTTTACCTATGCCAGCCTCGACAAAAATACAGGCGGAAACGCCTACAACTGGGCGGAGGAAAAAGAATTCGGCGCGTCAAAGGCAAAGCAGGTCTACTTTAAACCGGAGAAAGCAAAGTCCCCCCAAGATTTCACTGAGGCAAAAGAGAATCTTGAGAAAAATCTTGCTCTTCTGGCACAGGAGATCGCCGCCAATCCTGACACTGCCTACCGCTTTATCCTGCCCCCCTACTCCCTGTTATGGTGGGATGCCGCCTATGTAAACGGAGAACTGGACAAAAACTTTTATCTTTTGGAACAGACGCTGCCCGCCCTGCTTACCTTTGACAACGTGGAAGTATACTATTTCCAGTCCGAAAAAGACATCGTGTGCGATCTGGACAACTATATGGATATGATCCACTATTCTCCGGAGATCAATCAGTATATGTTTGAACAGTTAGGCAGAGAAACCTACAGGGTCACAAAGGAGAACTGTGCGGAAAAGATCGCCGAAATGAAAATGCTGGCGAAGGAGATCACAGATAGCTATATCTACGAATATTATGACTAAGCTCATTTAAAACCCGCGCCGTGGGATCTCCCCGCGGCGCGGCTTGTCTGTCTCTATTTCTCCTGTTCTTCTTTTCGGATCTCCTTTGTCCGGATTTCTCGACTAATCTGGTCAATAAACTCTGCGAGAGGTTTCACTCCCTCGTCCCCGGCAAAACGGCTTCTCACGGACACCGTGCCGTCCTCTTCTTCCTGTCCTCCCACCACAAGCATGTAGGGCAGTTTCGCAAGCCTTGCTTCCCTGATCTTAAAACCGATCTTTTCGGAACGGCTGTCCACCTCCGCGAGCACGCCGTTTCCTTTCAGTTCTTTGCATACTTTCTGTGCATACTCTTCATATTTATCGGAGATCGGCAGAACTCTCACCTGCACAGGGCAAAGCCATGTGGGGAACTTGCCCTCATATTTCTCGATCAGCCACGCCAGTGTCCTCTCATAACAGCCCATAGAGGTTCTGTGAATGATGTAAGGGCGCACCTTATCGCCGTTTTGATCTATATAATACATATCAAACTGTGCCGCCAACAGCGCATCCCACTGGACCGTGATCATCGTATCTTCTTTGCCGTAGACGTTCTTTGTGTTGATATCCACCTTAGGTCCGTAGAAAGCCGCCTCGCCCACGTCCTCCACGAAGGGAATCTGCAGTTCTTCCATGATCTTTCTGATATGTCCCTCTGTCTCCTCCCAGACCTCCGGCTCACCGATATATTTTTCTCTGTTGGCGGGGTCCCATTTGGAGATATGATAAGTCACATCCTCCTCCACTCCCAAAGTTTTCAGGCAGTGCTGCGCCAGCGCGATACATTTTTTAAACTCCTCCACCATCTGATCCGGACGGACCACCAAGTGTCCCTCGGAGATCGTGAACTGACGCACTCTGGTCAGTCCGTGCATCTCGCCGGAGTCCTCGTTTCTGAAAAGCGTTGATGTCTCGCCGTAGCGCAGGGGCAGATCACGGTAGGAATGCTGAGTCGCCTTGTAGACAAAATACTGGAACGGGCAGGTCATCGGACGCAGGGCGAACACTTCCTTGCTCTTCTCCTCATCGCCCAGCACGAACATGCCCTCCTTGTAGTGATCCCAGTGGCCGGAAAGTCTGTACAGATCGCTCTTTGCCATAAGCGGGGTCTTTGTCCGGATATAGCCCCACTCGTTGTCCTCCAGATCCTCGATCCAGCGCTGCATGGTCTGCACCATCTTCGCGCCCTTAGGCATCAGAAGCGGCAGTCCCTGCCCGATCACATCCACCGTGGTGAACAGTTCCATCTCCCGCCCCAGTTTATTGTGGTCGCGGCGTTTGATGTTCTCCAAATATTCCAGATACTCTGCAAGCTCTTCCTTCTTATTAAAAGCGGTGCCGTAAATTCTCTGCAGCTGGGCCTTATTGGAATCTCCTCTCCAGTATGCCATGGAGGAAGATGTCAGCTTAAAAGCCTTAATGCCCTTGGTAGTCATCAGGTGAGGGCCCGCACACAGATCCACAAATCCTCCCTGATCATAGAAGGAAATCTCCGCGCCTTCCGGCAGATCTTCGATCAGCTCCACTTTGTAGGGCTCGCCTTTCTCCTCCATGAATTTTATAGCTTCCGCCCGGGGCATCGTAAAGCGCTTGAGTTCATGCCCTTCCTTGATGATCTTCTTCATCTCAGCCTCGATCTTATCCAGATCCTCTCTGGAAAAGGGCGCATGGTCGAAATCATAATAATACCCCGTATCGATGCTTGGTCCGATGGCAAGCTTCGCCTCCGGAAATACCCGCTTCACGGCTTCCGCCATCACATGGGAGGCCGTATGGCGCACAACCCGCAGTCCCTCCTTATCGTTTGCCGTCAAAATATTGAGTTCGCAGTCCTGCTCAACAGGCGTGCGCAGATCCACAACTTCCCCGTTTATCTCTCCGGCGCAGGCTGCTCTTGCCAGACCCTCGCTCAAATCTTTTGCGATGTCAATGACGCTGATACCCGCTTCGTATTCTTTTACGCTGCCGTCTTTCAGTGTAATATTCATATTATTCTTCCTCCTCTTTCTCTCTTATCTCAATCGGTTCTTCAAACCGAATCCTCTTTCGCTCCGTCTCTTTATTTTCTTCCGCCTCTTTATTTTTATTCTCTCCGGTATCGGCCGCTCCGCCGGCATACTCCCCCCGCTGCAGCGACCTCAGGGAAGAAATTATAACGGTTCCGCCAATCACCGCAAACAAGATAAGCGCCCCGATAAAAACAACTCTCTCCACTCCCTGCGCCTGTGCCTGCGTGCTGAAAATGCCGTAGGAAAGATACAACAGATACGCCCCGGCTGCAATGCGGATAAACAGATGCATCTGCGTCGGCAGCCCCCGCCGCCCTTTTTTCTCTTCTTTCTTCGCGTCCATGTCTCCTCCTGTTTTTTCTGTGCTTTTTCTGTGCTTTTTCTGTGCTTTTTCCGCCGGTCTGCCGCCCGCTGTCGTTTTTGCATCCGCGGCTGCCGCTTCCATGAAAAAAGCCCCACGCACTACGCTATGTAATGCATGGGACGTAAATTACGCGGTTCCACCCAGCTTGCCCTGACAGCTTTAACATCAAGGCCACTCATTCGCCCGTAACGCAGGCCTGCGGACCGGATTAGGGTCACTCCGAGGCGGTCTTCCCATATACTCCTGCAAAAGCGCTTCCAGCCTGCACATCAGAATTTCTTCTGATCTCCGGCGCTTCTCTCTGGCTGCATTCCGCACAGGTACTCTTCTCATCAACGTTTTTTGTGTACTTGTTTTACGTTCCTATTCTACTCCGAAATAAGATTACTTGTCAAGTGGGCTCCATAACATACCTAAATGCGAAAAATCTTGTAATATTATTTCAGGCAGAACACGGAAATGCTCTGATTGGAATGTGTTTAGGTCATTTCTTTCAAGTACGTTTTTGCAGATTCTTCTGTCAGGCCAAACTTTTCACAGATTTGTTTCAGAATAATTACACATAAGCGACACCTCACTCTCCAACTTCTGCGTCATTTTAATATGAAAATCCTCTTCCAACATCTGGCATTTATCCTCTGATCCTGTCTCTGTGGAAAGAAGAATATTCAACAGTTTCCGTATACCTGTATCAGAATCTTCTCTTCCAAGGCAGATCATAACAGCCGCCATCAGATCATAATCCGCTTTTCGTTCCTTTACACCTCCCACCAGATTTTCCTCTGATATATAATAACGGGTAATGCTGTTCTCCCGGTTTTTGGGTGGATTCATACAGATCCATATGCTGTATATCTTTTTGATTTTCTCATAATGAGACTCTGTAAACTCTGTTCCATATTGAGCGGAGATCATGCGGCTACAATAGTAGATTGCCCTCTTTATCAACGGATAACCCGGATAAAAATCATTCTGTGCCTCTATATTGATAATCAAACGAATCAATTCCCCGGATACTGGCGCTGTTGCGAGGAACCTGATATCATAGGTCACTGTACCCTCCGTCAAAGTAATATCTTCATTTCCGGTTCCATGTATCATTGGCGCCTGCCATCTTTCTTAATTTCTGTTTTTGTCGTCACGCCGCCAGTGATTCCAGAAAGTCAGAAGAAGATTTCCGCAGAATACCATCACAATTAGTATGGCTGTCATAAAAAGCAGAAAATGGAAGCCGCACACTCCCATTGGGGTAAATATAACTCTTATTCTCTTTCGCCCTCACTTATGATTTGCTAAACCATTCGTTAAAATATCTAACAGTGGGCAAGCATCCACTAGTAGGTGACTGCCCAGAAAACTGAAATTCATTATTATAAATCAATATCTATCTCGTACCTATCATCAATCAGCACATATTTTACATTGTACTTTTCTGCAAGCTGCATAAACTGTGCATTATCTTCTAAAACGCTTTCCATAGTACACCATTTATCGTCTAAGCGACTTTCTATGGCACTTGCATGCTTCTTGATATTGCTGAAATAATTTTTAATATAATTTTCGCTCATTACAAGGCAAAAGTATCTGATATTATCAAGATATTCTTTTGCAAAATCTTTTTCCCAATCAAAAGGGATATAACACCCTTCAATAATAAGGTTTTGCTTATTCTCTATAGCGGTTTTAATCATTTCACGAATAATAGGCCACAGATACTCTGTGAGCTTATCGTCATCTTCGGGTGTGAGTTTGGTATAGCCGCTACGAATGAAACCCATTTTCAGATGGTCTATTGATAAATATGGATATTTATACTTTTCAAGCAGTTTTTGAGCAAGAACAGTCTTACCTGTATGTGATGCACCTGTAATTAAAATAATCATCATTTTCTCCATTCCAAACAGAAAATCATCTGTTCTTTTTCATACAGAAGTTTGTAAGAAAAACTCCTTGTCGTTCTACCTGCTGTTCCTTAACAACCTTATAACCTCTTTTTTCAAAGAAAGGCTTTGCCGTGATAGAAGCGTGAGTGGTAATATCTCCTTGAACAGTTTGCTCCAGTTGATTACAAATAATAGTTGCAATACCTTTTCCCTGATAATAAGCGTGAACAAACAGACGGTCAATGCAGCCCGTCTTATCTATATCCCCAAAGCCTACAATAACTTTATTTTCAATAACAACTATGCTGTAATGTTCTTGAAGCGACTGGTTCCATTTTTCTAAATCCACCTGTTCTGTTGCCCATACATCCAATTGTTCTTTTGTATAGTCTTTCGCATTTACTGTGTGGACTGTATTATAAAATAGTTCTGTGATTTCTTTGCAGTCGGATATCTGATATTCTCTGACAAGCATTTTTTATCTCCTTAAATCCCGATTTTTTGAGTCGATTATAACACTGGACTCCTGTCATATCAATGTGCTTTTGTAGAAATCGCCGAAGTTATATTTCAGCAACACTTATTTTAAAGAGACTAATGATATTTCATTTGGACATCCGCCGGCATTTGTGCTACTATATAATTGTTATCAACCAACAGCCACATGCTTCACAGGCGGCTTTATACTAAAAAATGCGAAACGGCATGATGATCACAATATCAATGATCCTCCGCCCTTCGCAAAACAAAGGATACGCACGCTATGAGTAAAGTACAGATCTCCATGGAGATATTCCCTCCGAAAAAGGACATTGAATTTTCCTCCGCCTTTCCGGTCGCGAAGGAACTATCTGAGATAGAGCCGGATTTTATCAGCGTCACCTACGGCGCAGGCGGAAGCCGCGCGGGAAGTACCATTGAGATCGCTTCCTATATCCAGAACGAACTGCACATTCCCGCTATGGCTCATCTGACCTGTGTGGGCTGCACCGGGAGCGATATAGAAAAGCTGTGCAGGGAATTTGAAAAAAACAATATTTCCAACGTTCTCGCTCTCCGGGGAGACAGACCGAAAGATATGTCCGATGAGCAGTATGCCAGCAGGGAATTTACTTATGCGGCAAACCTCGTCGATTTTCTGAAATCTCACACGGATTTTGAAATATGGGGTGCATGTTATCCCGAAAAACATTTTGAGTCTTTCAGCAAAGAGGCTGATCTGATGCACATGAAAGAGAAACAGGACAGAGGCGTTTCACAGTTCATCACCCAGCTTTTCTTTGACAATGACTTCTTCTACGAATTCCGGGAAAAGGCTGCGCGCAAAGGCATCACCGCTCCAATCCACGCGGGCATCATGCCCATCACGAGCGCAGGACAGATCGGGCGCTCCATCTCCCTCTCCGGTTCCTCCGTGCCGAAGGCGCTGTCGGACATCATTGCAAACTACGGAGAAAATCCTGAGGATATGTACAAGGCCGGCATTGATTATGCCATCCGCCAGTGTGCAGATCTGTTAGAAAACGGCGTGGACGGCCTTCATATCTATACAATGAACAAACCGGACGTCGCAAAGCAGATCGTGAAGAATATCGCTCTGCAGCGCACGAAACAGCCATAGAAAGAAAAAGAAAGGCGGCAAAACTACCATGAACGAAACAGAAAACAACAACACAAATTTGAACAACACCGATCAGCAGGGTAACGGACAGTATTACGACCCGAATCAAAACTACGGACAAAACGGCCCTTACAACTACGGACAGAATCAAAATTACGAACAGTACCAAAACTACGGGCAAAACGGCTCTTACAACTACGGACAGAATCAAAATTACGAACAGTACCAGAACTATGGGCAAAACGGCCCTTACAGCTACGGGCAGAATCAAAACTACGGGCAGAACGGCCCCTACAACTACGGGCAGTACCAGAACTACGGACAGCAGCCCTTTGTCAATCCGCAGGCTGCCTATCAGCAGGCAGCTCCCGTGCAGGAGACTGTTTCCAATGTTTTTTATTATATTTTAATGACACTGACCGCAGTGTCCGCGCTCATCACCATTATTTTTTCCATGAGCTTAATAAACGCAACTTTCTCCGCCGAGAATCTGGACGTTATCCTAAGCCAGAATTTTTACAACGTGTATTCCTCCCTGATGGATACTTACTCCGCCTCCGCAGGCGCATCCGTTATTTATACGCTGCTTACTTATGCTCTCGGATTCAGTATTTTAGCTTTTTCCATCATTGATATCGTAACGGTGCACAAAAAGGGATATCCCATCCTCGGACTGATCCTGTTTACCATTTTCCTCAAGCCGGGATATTTTATCTGGCGCGCTCATGTAGTGAAACAAAAGAAAACGCTTCCCGTCGTGTTCACCATCTGTTATATTCTGGCACATGTTTTCTACTTTTTCTGGTGCTTCACGCTTGTGATGCGTTTGATGTCCTGAATGTGATATCTATCATCCGGAAATATACGGATCGGATCCTGCCGGATTTTAATGCCCCGCCCGCCTTTATTCTTATGGCTGACGGGGCAGTGTCATCAGTTAAATTTAAAAAACCTCCGGCACAGTTTATAGCCGTCTATGGAAATCTTTCGTCCGCCTTTCCCCGGCAGATTCGTATAGCCGCACAAGAGGCCGTACCTGAGCCTGTGATACAGCCTGTAATTATTCTCCTTAAAATACTTCCAGAGTTCTGTCCGCTTTTCCAAATTCTCAGGCGTCCCGGAAATTGCCAGCATGATCGTGGATATCACCGTGATGATCTCCAGATAATTATACATGTACTTCCGTCTGTGTTTTTCCGCTCCTATACTTGAAAAATTCGTATTGTAAAAGTCAAACATTATCTTATTGACTCTGATCTGCTGATCGATGCGGGAGATCATGACGGACTCATTCACCGACTGATCCTCTCTCCCTATGTAGTAACGGTAGAAATTTACATCCAGATAATACATGTTTTCCACCTGCACAAGAGGTTCAAACACAAAAATATTGTCCACATAAAAAGTTTTCTCCGGCAGCTTCAATCCGCACTCCCTAAGGAGTTTTGTCCGGAAAATGACCGAGTGCATCAGGATATACTGCCCTTTCATGAAATGCTTCACATCCTTCCAGCTAAACAATTCATTCTTAGGCAGGGCATGCCGGTAGCGCATCACTTTATGATGCTTTTCTCCCACTTTTTCGTAGACAAAATTGCTGATCAACATATCAAGCACTGTCCTGGTGCCGGCAAAACGCCGCAATGTTTCCAGTATCTCCTCATATGCCTCCCTTTTTACCCAGTCGTCGCTGTCCACCACTTTAAAGTACAGTCCCTTTGCCTCCCTGATGCCTGTGTTGACCGCCGCGCCGTGTCCTCCGTTTTCCTGATTGATCAACCGTACGATACCCGGAAACTTTTCCACATATTCCATAGCGATTTCCGGCGTTTCATCTTCCGAACCGTCATTGACCACCAAAATCTCCACATCTTCCCCGCCGGGCACCAGAGACTCAATACATTTTCTCATATATGCCGCCGAATTGTAACAAGGAATCGCAATCGATAGTAATTTCATACTCTTTTCTCCGTTTCTGTTTTATTTTCCCGTCTGAATGCATCCGCCCCCTGCACGATATCCAGATATTTCGCGTAGACCGCATAGGCGGAAGGCAGCGGATATTTCTCCTCTATCTCCTCCTTCTCCACAAAAATAACTCCGGCTTTTTCCGCGGCCTCCCTTCTGTCGGCAAGCTCATCCGTCCTGACGCAGTAGCCGGTCATATGCCATTCTTTATGTGTAAAGACATGCTTTGCCTCTCCGATCTCTTTTATGCGGAGGGACTCAAAGCCAAGCTCTTTCAAATACGCAAGCACCTGTTTAGCGCTTCTTTTTCCGGGCAGACAGGGAAACTCATAAAAACCGGCCAAAAGCCCCTTATTGTCTCTCTTAGTCAATGCTGCTCTTGTCTGATCCTGTAGGACTAATACGGTTTTTTCCTCTATTTTTCTTGCCTTTTTGGGTGCTTTCTTCGGGTAATCCATCATGCAGCCCTTCTCATAGGCAAGACAAAATTCTTTTAGCGGACATTCCCCGCATTTCGGCCTGCCGTTTGGCAGACAGACCATTGCCCCAAGTTCCATCATCGCCTGATTGAAATCTCCGGGGCGCTCTTCCGGTATGACGCAAAGCAGATCCTGCTCCACAGATCTTTTTGTTTTTGTCTCGAGAATATCCCTGCCGTCCAGCGTCACTCTGGAGATCACCCGCAGTACGTTTCCGTCAACCGCCGGCGCCTTCTTCCCGTAGGCGATGGAAGCCACCGCCCCGGCCGTATAGCTGCCGATGCCTGCCAGTTTCTTCAGTTCCTCCCAGTCTTCCGGCATTTGACCATTATAGTCATTCATGATCTGTTTCGCCGCTTTCTGCAGATTTCTGACCCGGTTGTAATATCCGAGTCCCTCCCAAAGTTTTAAGAGAGACTCTTCCTCCGCCTCCGCCAGAGAAGAAATATCCGGCAGCGCCTGCAAAAACCTGTCATAATAAGGCTTTACCGCCTCCACTCTGGTTTGCTGCAGCATGATCTCGGACAGCCACACATGATAGGGCGTAGGATCCTCTCTCCAAGGCAGGATCCTCCTCCCCTGACTATACCAGTCAAGCAAAGGATTCGGTATTCGATCCATCTCAGATAAGTACACGGGCAATGGATTTCTAATCTCCATAGTGTCTTTCGTCACCAGACAGTCTCTGGCGATGATCCGAACCCCGGCCCTTCTCGCCTCAAGCAACGCTCCGGCAAACTCCGGCTGGGTTTGTGCGTTTGGCACCACATAGTTTACCCGATCCATCTGCACAATAAAAAGCAGATAACTCTCATAGCCTGCCTTCGCCGCCAGAATCAGCTCTCTCACATGTTTTACAGCTCTCTCCGAAGGCGCGTCCGGAAATTTGCCCACGCCGCCTTCCTCCAGCGTGCAGCCCTTTACCTCCATAAAGATCCGGCGCGTCCTGCCTCCTTTTCTCTCATTTTCCGCCTCTATATAAAAGTCAAAACGGGATTCTCCGAAAGTCGTCTCCGGTTTTACGAGGGATACCCCCGAAAAAAGCCCGCCGGAAAGCAGCCACTCTCTGACTGCCTTATTCGGCGCCTGAGAATCTATATTGACGATCCTTCCCTCTTTTTCCACCGCCACCAGATCGTAGGCTGTGGCACGGTTTGCGCTGTCAGGCTTCTCCAGATAGACAAGGGCGCTCTCTTTCAGCAGTTCCCGGCATCTGCCCGTATTTTTTACATGAACTTTCTCTTCCCGTCCGTCTATATTTACCCATGCAATAAACCGGTTGGGTCTTGAGAGAAAAGTTCCTTTCTCAATATGTTCATATTTCATCAATACCGCTGCCTTTTCTGTTGTGATATTTCATATTACGGCCCTCTGACTTCACACCGCAGAGGCACTCTCGCCGAAGGAACCACTTCCGAGGCCGCCTCGGTGTGCACCGCCTGATCGTCAAAAAAGATATGCGCTCCGAAGGCTTTCAGGATATCCCTTTTCTGCACGCCCCCCAGAAAAAAGGCTTCGTCTATCCTGACCCCCCAGGCTCTGAGGGTACGGATCACCCGCTCGTGGGCAGGCGCGCTTCTGGCCGTTACAAGCGCTGTTCTGATGGGCGCCTCCTCCTGCGGAAATTCTTTCTGCAGATCCGAGATCGTCTTTAAAAACTTGGCAAAAGGGCCGGCTTTCAGCGGATTTTTTGCATTTTCCCGCTCATTTTTCTCAAATGCCTCCAGCCCCTTTTCCTGATAGATCCTCTCCGATTCATCCGAAAACAACACCGCGTCGCCGTCGAAAGCGATACGGATCTGTCTGATGTCCCCGTCGCAGTTGTAGGTATGTATGCCGTCGCCGCAGATGATACCTGCCGCGATACCGCTGTCGATCGCCCCCTGTACGTCCTCCTCATAGGCCGATAAAAACAGATCCGTCTTAAAAGCCGCCAGATAGGGAGCCAGAGAAACACCGCTGACCAAGGCCGCCCTTGTGATATCAAGGCCATATTCCCGAATCGCGTTGAACACCCGCAAAGACGTATCCGGACTGTTTCGGGACATCACGATCACTTCCACGCGCCCCTCCTGTCCGGGTATCTTATTGATATTGAGCAGAGCTTTCACTAATGCAAAGCCGGGGCCCGGTTTTAACAGTTCCTGTTCATGCTCCACCTGATAGCTGCAGTAGGCCTCCACACCTTCTCTCTCAAAAAGTTCATTCTCCTTCGCCAGATCAAAAAGCGCTCTCGAGGACACACCGATCACAAGCCTGTTTCCCAGATCAAAAGCCATATTCGCTCCTTTCTGCCGCATATTCCGGCACTAACGGAGCCTTCTTACCTCAAATCTTTCTCTCATTGCCAGACAGTACTTCAACTCTTCATACCGCTCCGTGATGTCACCGGGCTTCACGTCAACATCTATGGCGATGGCCATCGTGTTGATCATCTGGTCGGTCAGTCTGTCTTTCATGGTCGTCAGTATCTGCAGCTTTTCCTTGCAGGTATCCGCATCCAGATATGCGAGTACCATCGGGTCGATCTGCGGCTCCGCCTCTTTTTTGGGGGAATGCTTTTTATCCTCATCCGTTTTATCCGCCGCTGCCTCCGACCGGCTCTGAACATCGGCCTTGTGCTGCACCAAAGCTGCCGCGCCGCTCTCCACCAGTTCAAACCGCATTTTCTGCTCTGCATCAGGATATTTTTCTCTGTCTACAGGGCTCATAAATACGGAAAGTTCTCTCGCATATACGCCGTAACTGCCGTACAGCGCCTGATAGATAACCAGTTTTTCACCGGTCTCTTCATGTGCCGCTATCGTAATGATGCGGTAGCAGTTCCCCTTAAAATGTTTAAAAATTTCACCCGGTCTCGGAAGCTGTCTCATCATATGATTCCTCTTTCTGCCGCCTGCTTTGTGATTTTTTTGGCTGACATTAACAGTATAACCCCAAACACCGGTTTTGTCATGTCAAATATAACAAAACCGGTGTCCTATAAAACGTACAATATGTGATCTGTCCGGAAAAAATCTCCGCTACGCTTTTACTAACTCAAACGTCCCGTACACTTCCTTCGTATGCCCATCATAGGCTTCCAGCAAAATGCTGTCGCCGAACTCTCTCTTTTCCAGACTGAGTTTCCAGAAATATTCCCCGCTTCCGAGCATCTCTGTTCCGGAAGCCATTCTGATCCTGTGTTCCTGTGCATTGTCATTTGCCAGCCTGAATGCGGGGCCGTCAAAGTTTTCCCCATTGTCATTCCGATAAATTATTTCCACATAGGTGCCGAGCTTTGTCTGAACCACCTCCGCTTTCTCGATCACTGCTACACCGGGGATCTCAGGAACATCTGCCGGTCTGTAGGAGATCACCTCCGCGTCACTGATATCCGTCAGTGTAAAACGAATCTCCGTCCGCAGGATATCCTCCATACTGGTCATACTTTCATCCCAAAGTATCCCGGTGCACACCACGTCAAGGGTTTTTCCTCTTTCTGTTTTGCCGCACTCGATCATGATATCCATCACGTCATCCTCCACCCATTGAAAATATATGGTGGACACGGCGATCCCCAGCTCCTCCGTATTCTGAATGCCCGCGTTCACATGCATGATCTCGAGATTTTTGGACGCCGCATATTCTCCGGCGCTCAAATCGCTGTCGATCCCCCAGTCACGGACCGGATCTTCCGCTATCGCATCCTCCGGCACAAAGAGATAGCGTCCCTCTTCCTTCGCCTTTGCCTCCACTACCACATAGATGCTCTCGCTGTCACACATCGCTTCCTTCACCGTATAATCCGCCGCCATTCCCTCTGTGATCTCCGTCTTTTGCTGCTCTTCTTCGGCTACCGGCACGATCAGTTCCTCAGCCTCCACAGGCGGCAGAGCCGCCGTATTTCCGTTACCTTTCAGAAAATCCAGTATGCCGAAATACTTCCCGGCTGCATAGGCGCCCGTCCCCAAAAAAGTGACCGACGCCAAAATAAGCGCCGCCGCTTTGAGCATACCTATGCCGCCTGCGGATCTCTTTCCCTGCCTGCCCGTGTATTCTTTTTTTCTCCCATCCCGTCGTTTTGCGTATCCGCCCTTCTCAGGCAGTCTTGTCAAAGTCTCCGTATACCCTCTCCACACGTTCTCCGGGATTTTCACGTCCTCCTGCAAACCCTGTATCATATCGTCAAATCTGCTCATACATTATTCTCCATTTCCGCACTTCCGTGCAAATACTAAGCAACTCCTACACGCTTCTTTTTCCGGCCGACGTCCGCCGCAACACCGGTTCAGTCCTCATCACCCTGTATTTCTCCCGCTAAACCTTCTGCCCGCCAGAGCGTTTTTTTCATATAACATCTCCATCTTCTGTCTTGCGGCGGCAAGCCGGCTTCGCACCGTGCTCTCATTCACTTTAAGTATCTCCGCGATCTCTCTCGTTTTAAATCCTTGTACATAATATAATATAACTACTGTGCGGTGTTTTCTGTCCAGACCGCTCAAAAAGTCATCCCACTCCACGTTGAGAAAACTTTCTTCAAGCCTTCCCTTCTCCGGCATCACTTCATTCAGCACGGTATGACTCCTCTGTCTGCATATCTCATTGCAGTGATTGATCAGGATCCTGATCAACCATGTTTTAAAATATCGTTCCTGCTTCAGCGTGCCTATTTTTTCCCAGCAGGTCAACGCCGTCTCCTGCATGGCGTCCAACACATCCTGATCATTTTTAAGAATCGCTTTCGCCACCTTATACATACTCTGCGCCTGTGCCTGCATCAGATCCTCAAAAGCTTCTTTATCATGGCTTTTCGCCCTTCTTACCAACTGTTCCATCCGTATTTCCTCTCTCCTTTCCCGCCATTTACTTCCTTACATTCCCGGGAACTTCACTTCAGATTTGCAAATCCTGTAAGCAGGTTCTTCTGCTTTTTATACTTATTAGACGGAATAAGCTGCTGTTTAGTCCAAAAAAATTATCTATCGTTCAAAAAAAGCAGAGAGTCCCCGTTCGGAGAGTTCCCTGCTGTGTATCACCTGCACCGGCCATATACCAAACCGCTGCAGATCTATGTTCTTTCCTTTCCTCTGCTTCCGTATTTCACGATCAGAAGCTCCACGCTGAGCCGCTCGGCCAGCCTTCCTGACTTGATATCGTAATCCGCTTGCACACAGTCCTCCAGAGCCTGTTTTAAAAAGGGCATCTTAAATCCGGCGGCCTGTTTCATATATTTTCCGGCAACAAAACCGTGCAGACCGACTTTCTCCGCGATCAGTGCCTGCGGATATCCTTTTTCCGCCAGTTCTTTCACCTGCAAAAGCATGTTGAACTGTCTGCCGATCAGCGCCAGTATCCGCATGGGCGGCTCCCTCAGCGCAAGCAGGTCGTAGTACAGGCGTAGCGCTCTCTCGCTGTTCCCTGCGGCGATAGCTTCTATCATATCAAAAATATGATTCTGTATCTGCGGCACACAGATTTCCTTCACGTCATCTTCCGTGACGACCTCTCTGTCCAACGTATAGCAGAGCAGTTTTTCCAGCTCTTTCCTGATATTTTCCATATCATCCCCGCAGCCCTCCAAAAACATGCTGAGGGTTTGGGCAGATATCTGCTTTTTCTCCTTTTTCAAAATGCCAAGCACCCATTTTTGAAGGGTTTTTGCATCCTGTCTGCCAAACTCCGCCGCGTAGCCATACTTTTTAATCGTTTTATAGAGACCGCTTCGCTTATCCACTTCCCGTTCCGAGATGATAAAACTGCTGCTCTGCGCAGGACTTTTCAGATACTCCGCCAGTTTTTCCCCTCCGGATTTAAACAGCTCCGTGTTTTCCAGTATTATGACACGTCTGTCAGCAAAGAAGGGCAGCGTCTCCGCCATGTCGATGATCTCCGGCACCGACACACCTTTCCCCTCATAGCAGTTGACGTTCATCTTATCGCCGCCGCCCAACATAGCCTCCGAAAGTCTGTCTCTGTACTGTCTGACCAGATAGCCTTCATCGCCGTAAAGTAAATATATCTGCTTTAACTGCCCTGTTTTAATATCCTCTGTGATTCGCTGCATGACAGAATATCCTTTCCTTTCACCATCATACGCACAGATCAGCATTATGTCAATGTTTCCTTCTATTCCCGCCGTCCCAAAAACTCTTCCACACCGATCCTTCCGTCTCTCACTTTCACCGTCACAGCTCCGCTTTCCGCAGTCTGATAAATATGGCACCCCTGTCCTTTAAGCCGTTCTATCAGTTCTTTATGTGGATGGCCGTAGCGGTTGTCTTCTCCGGCGGAAATGATCACATATACCGGATCGGTCAATTCTAACAGTTCCGGAGGCGTGGAATATTTGGAACCGTGGTGCGCCGCTTTTAACACAGTGACAGCCTCCCGCCCCGAGAGTTCCGAGAGGAGCTCCCTCTCCGGCTCTCCGGTGACGTCCCCGGTCAGCAGCATCCTGAATTCTCCGTATTCCACATACAGCACCGTGGAAATTTCATTGACTTCTTTAGTCATTATTCCGGGTTCAGGTCCTATACAGGATATCTTCAGCTCTCCCTCCGACAGTCTGTCACCCCTGCCGATATAGTAAACCGGAATATGATACTCCGCCGCCCTCTCTCTGAGTTCTGACAGTTCCCCCCGCTTCATCTCTTCGGAAACATCCGGCAAGATCAGGCTGTTTATCCTGACTCCATACTCCGACTGTTCCATCAACTCCATGACGCCGGAGATGTGATCTTTGTCCGGATGGGTCAAAAAAACCGCTTTTAACTCTGCTATCCCGCTGCTCTCCAGATAGGGCAGTATCGTATATTTCCCTACCTCCGATCTGCTTGTGGAGCCCCCGTCCACCATATAACAGCTTTCCGTTCCGTACCGCATCACAATGCAGTCACCCTGCCCAACATCCAAAAAGGACACCGAAAAGCCGCCGGAGGGTCTGAGAGACAAAACCCACAGCATGACTGCCACAAGAAGCCACTGCATGATGGCCGGAAGCTCTCTGCGCCTTTTATCCCTCCTGTTTTTCCCATTATCCGCTTCCCCGGCGCATCGATACCGAAAGATCATAAAGAACAGAATGCCGTAATACAGAAGTATCTGCCAAAGTTCCGGCCGCCCGCCGATATGTACCGCGTTTGGCAATTTTAACGCCTCCCTGCAGGAAACTTCATACAGCTGCAGAATAAGCCTGTCCGGTATACCCGAAAGGATCCCTGCTTCCGTCAGGAAAAATCCTGCTGCCAAAGATATCATGCCTGCGGCAAATACCACCCCCATAAGCGGGATCACATATAAATTCAAGATCAGGGAGTACAGAGAATACTTATAATAAAAGTAAAATAAAATCGGCAGCGTGGCAAGGGCTATGGCACTGCCAAGACAAAGTCCCTCTGCAAGCGCTTTCCCGGATCCACAGGCCACCCGCCTAAGTACGGATGCTTTGTTCTTTCCTTCTTCCTTTTTCTTCTCTGTCCTCTTCCTCTTCTTTGCCGAAAGGCCTTCCCCCAGACAACCAACCACCTCTTTCCACCACGGAAGCACGATCCCGATTCCTGCCACCGCCCCGAAGGATAACAAAAATCCGCTGTGTTTTACTAACAGGGGCTGATCCGTCAGCATAAAAATCAACGCAAATGACAGTGCTGTCAGCATATCGTAAGTCCTGCCAAACAGTTCCGCGGCAAGCTGCATGGAAAACATAAATACCGCCCGCCATGTGGATACTCCCATTCCGGTCATCACACCGTAACACCACATAATGCCTACGGCGGCGGGGGCACGAAACCAGACTGGCAAACCGCATTTCTTTAAAAATCCGGAAACCGCCGTCCCCAAAAGGGAGATATGAAGCCCGGAAATCGCCAGAATATGGATCAGACCGTTTAACTGATATAGCTCTTTAGTCTCCTCCTCCAAACCGTTTTTTTCTCCGAGAAGCATCGCTTTCAAAATGGAGGCTTCTTTTGCCGGATATATCTTCTCAAGCATCCCGCAGCAGGCATATTTTATTTGAGATAATTTTTCTTTAAGTGGATAACCGGATCCTGAACGTTCCAGAATTTCTGTCTGATTTAATCGATAAGATACCTGTAAGATCTGATAATACTCTTTTAGATCGAACTCTCCGGGGTTAGATGCTCCCCGGAACAATGATACTTTTCCGGAAACCCTGACGGTCTCCCCGATGCGCGGGAGCGCTGTTTTCTCCCCCGCATCTTTTATATAACACATGACCTGCCTGTCATTTTGATCTTTGACATCCGTGACATATAAAACCGACATTTTTTCGCCGTACATGACACGGTATTCTCTATCAGCGACTATTCCGGTCAACTCTACCTGCTCTCCTTCGTCCGGTACAGAGTCCTCCGGCAATGTTCCTTTATATACACAGACCGCCGCCAACAGTGCAAAAATACAGGAAAACAGGCAGACCGGTCTTCTGATCTGCATAATTTCTCCTTTTTCACGTTTGTTTTTAACTTATTCTACCATATCCAAATCTCTCTCAAACTGCGTTGTCAGGCTGACACTGTCCCGATAAGTGACATCGGTATTGCCCTCAATGGAAATCTGCACTTTATTGACCCCCGGGAGTTCCACAAGGGAGTTTACAATGGAATACAACACTGTCTGTGACGTCACATTGTAAACCGGAGTCAAAAACTCCTTACTCAGATTGACATAGCACACCCTGTCTTTTACCGTAACGCTGAGTATCGTCACCGTAGGATTGATCGTCGGATACCCCTGCTCGTCGTCTATATTTCCGTTCTTTTTCGGTCCTTTGAGCAGCTCCTCCATGACCTGTCTCTCCATGGAGATATTGCTGTTGTAAATGACATCTCTGTCTACCTCCACAAGACCGTCTCCCGTCTCGTTGGCAAAATAAAGAGAAAACGTGCTCTCCGCGTAGGCGTTGATCTCCGTTCCCGCGTTGTCGATAAATGAGTCCGCAGTCATAACTCCCACAGGTATGCCTGCGGCATCGATCAAAGCCGCATTCTGCACAGAAAATGTAATCGTATTGATCCCCTCGATCTGGGTCAATGTCCTCACGACCGCAGCTCTGCACAACACCTCGGAAATCGCATTCTGTCTCAGATATTCTTCGCCGAAATCCAGATTCATCTGCCCCTCGTTCAGCGTGTACCCCTGAAAAGAACTGTGGAGTGAGGAAATATACTCCGGTCTTTCCGACGTATCCCCCATCGCCTCTATCAGCTCCTGCAGCAAAGCCTCTCTCTGCGTTGTCTGCGTGACGTGCTCCTGAGAAACCACATGAGTCTCCTCTTTATCCACAAAATAAACAGTATAACTTTGGCCGCTCTCCTGATTGTCTTGCCCACAGGCTGACACACCTGTCATAATCAAAACGCCCAGCACGCAGGCCATGATCAACTTCCTCATGCTTCCTCCCTATGAAAACTGCTCGCCTTATAAGTGAGCGGTATCTTCACGATAAAACTTGTTCCCTCTTCCGGCACACTCTCCACCTGAATGGAACCTCTGTGCATCAAAACCGCGCTTCTTGTGATCGCAAGCCCTAACCCTGTACCGCCGATCTCTCTGGAATGGGATTTATCCACCCGGTAAAACCTCTCGTAAATATGATCGAGCGCTTCCTCCGGGATTCCAACGCCCGAGTCGCTGACTGTCAGCGTAAAATACTGATGGTCCGCGTCCAAAACAACCTTGACCCAGCCATTCTCCTTATTGTACTTGACGGCATTTTCCACAAGATTTGACAACACAAGACTGATTTTTACTTCATCCACAGTGGCTTTCACCGGGCGGATGCTCTCAAAAATCAGCTCGATATCCCGCTTTCTGGCTATGGGACGCAGGCGTTTTAATATCACCTCGGTCAGGTCGTTCATATTGACCTCCGTGACGTTCATATCCGTCACCTTTTTGTCCACCTTCACAAGAGCTAAAAGATCTGTGATGATCTTGTTCTCCCTGTCGATCTCCGCCGCGATATCCTCCATAAATTCTCTGTACAATTCTACCGGAACATCCTCCTGCCCTAACAGCGAATCCGCCAACACCTTCATCGATGTGATAGGCGTCTTCAATTCATGGGAGACGTTTGAGACAAATTCCTGTCTGGAATCATCCAGTATTTTCATCCTGCCGAGCAGCTTATTGAACGCGTCGATGATATGAACCGTCTCCGCGTAATCCGGCACGCTGATGGCTTTATCCGAAAACCCTTCCGCCACCTCGTTGATGGAAACCGTAACCTTTTCAAGCGGCTTGATCATAAAATTGACTAACAGCAGCGCGCCGCCGAAAATAATCAACATCATGATGAGCAGCAGGATATTCGCCTTATTTCTCAAAATTTCCATTGTCATCTGGATCGTGTCACAGGAAATGCTGATCAGCATGGCACCTCTCACCACTTCCTTCGTCTCCCCCGCCTTGCCGGTCTCCACAGTCTCCGAGATCGGGATCGTCATTTCAATATAGCCCAGATCCCTGTCATAATTGGACATACTTTCCCCGTGAAAACATTTTACGACCTCCTCTGAGATGATCGTCTTTCCCTCGCTGATGCTGTAGGTGTCTTTTACGACTTTCAGATTTTCCGACATGATCAACACCCGTCCCCCGTACAAGTTGGAAAGCTGTTCAAGCTCCGCATTGATAACCGGGGAAGACGGATCCCGCAAATAATTGTAAATGAGCAGATGATTTGCTATGATTTTAAGTTGTGCCTGCACTTCCGACGTCCGCACCGAGACGGCGCGGTTTTCATAGTTCTCGAGAATACCGTACTGCATATACCAGCTCGGAATAAGCCCCACCAGTAAAAGCAGCAAGAACAGCCTTACTTTCAGGCTTCGCAGGGACTTGATTTTTGATTTGATATCTTTCCAGTGAAAACGCATCGGCTTATTTTCCATTCTTACGCTTTAAAATAGTAACCCGTTCCCCATTTTGTCTGAACATACTTAGGCTCGCTGGGGTTTCCCTCGATCTTTTCCCGCAGTCTCCTGACATGAACATCCACCGTGCGAACATCCCCCGGATAATCCGCGCCCCAAACGCTCTTTAAGAGATTTTCGCGGCTGTAGACTTTTCCCGGGTTGGACATCAGCAGTTCCAACACCTCAAATTCTTTTGAAGTCAGATTGATCTCTTTTCCGGCGATGTATACCTGCCTGTCCTCTCTGTTCAAGTGCATATCTCCGCTTTCCAGCATAACGGTTTTATCTTCTTTATTTTCCTTCGGTACAGTCCGACGCATGATAGCCTTTAACCTTGCCTTCACTTCCAGAATATTAAAGGGCTTTGTAATGTAGTCATCCGCACCGTAGTCGAGTCCCAGAATCTTATCCATATCGTCGCCCTTTGCCGTCAGCATCACAACTGGGACGTTTGAAAATTCTCTGATCTGCTGGCATACCTCAAACCCTGTCAACTTCGGCAGCATCACATCCAAAAGAATAATATCATATGTATTGCTTTTCGCTTTCTCCAACGCTTCCTCTCCGTCGTAGGCACAGTCCACTTCCATGCCGTCCTGTTCCAAACTGAACCGGATCCCCTTTACGATCAGCTTCTCGTCGTCCACTACCAAAACCCTTTTCGCCATCTTTTACCTCTCACTTCTGTCTGCGCAGTGATTCCCCATACTGCGCTTACTCCACCGCCAAATATGCCTCCATCCGCTCATACATCTTCTCGCCGATGCCGGAAACCTGCATAATATCTTCCTTTTTTTGGAATCCGCCCTGCTTTTCCCTATACTCGACGATGGCTTTTGCCCGCCCTTCGCCGACTCCCGGCAGATCGCACAGCCTTTCCACATCCGCCGTGTTGATATTTACAAGTCCCTCCTGCTCGGAAGAAAGCAATTCCCTCTCCTTCGCCTCATCCAACGTCGGAATCTCCAGCCTGCTGCCGTCGGAGAGGACAGACGCCATATTCAGGTAATCCTTGTCAGCCTCCCCGCTAAAACCGCCCGCCGCTTCCACCGCCTCATAAAAACGGCTTCCCGCAGACAATTCGTAGACCCCCGGATTTTTCACTGCGCCGCAGACGTGAACCAGTATCTTTTCACCCGTCCCGGATTCCTGACTATCCCTGTCCGCCCCCGCCGATCGCTCCTCGGAAACCTTCGCATCTTCTTCCCTCCGCAGCTCCGACAAAAGCGTATCTTCCCGGCCGCAGCCCGAAAGTGACAGCATTGCTGAAAAGCATACCAAAAACAAACCTCTCCGAAGGCTTTCAGCAATAAATATAGTTATTTTATCAAATTTCATTCTCTTTCCTTTCCGCATTCCGCTTTCCGTGCGGAAAAGAAGCCCCTCTTATGCCGTCAAAACAGACAACATAAATTTATTGTATGCCAAAGCCCGTTTTTTGACAAGTAGTTTATTCCCATTTAAAAATAATAATTCCACCTATGGCAAGCGCCATTCCGATCAGTTTTTTTACTTCAAAATCCTGTTTTTGGGCGCCGAAGATCCCGAACAGTTCGATCAGGTACGCCACCAAAATCTGTGCCACCACAATAAACAACACCGCCTTTGCAGGTCCTAAACTCTTCATACTCTGTATCACGGTCCATGTGATCGCCGCCCCCATCACGCCGCCAAGCAGCATATATTTAGGCTCCACCTTTGCAAGGGACATAAAAGAATTTCTCTCCACCGCGGCCCATGCACCCACACATACTAAAAGCGCTGTAAACTGCACGAAAGCGTTGGCCGTCCACACCCCCGTCGTCTCCGTCACCTTCGTATTAAAAACGCCCTGAATACTCATCAGGGCGCCGGAAATAATTGCAATGATCATGCCCATACCACAAATCCTCTCTTTCTTTCACAGTTATTTCCAGTATGGACAATTTCGTGCTGTTCTATGCTTTTTTTTATTATTAATGACTTTTTTCCATGCCTACGATTGAAACCCTGTTCCTATGCAAAAGCCGATGAGTCCTGCGCCCCTCGTTTCCCTACAATTCATAAATCTCTTTTACCTTATCTACTGCATTCGCCAAAGATGTTTCATGCAGCGGCGAAAACATTCGGTAAAGTTCCTCCGGCTTTACCTTTTCCACCATTTTTTCGGAAGAAAGATTATATTTCCACTGCAAATAGGTATATACATCTGCCATCCATGCCAGAATCATTTCATCATACTGCTCGCTGATGTCCAAATCTGTTCGATTCGGCAGACCGATACTTCCCAGTATTTGTTTTGGAGTTTTGTTCAAATACAATGGGTTCCCCATATCCATATATTTGCGATAGGATGAGGTCATATAATCAGAAATCCCTCGAAATGGGGTCTCTATATTTCTTGCTATCAACTGAAATAAGTATCTGGTTTTCTGCATCATGACATCCAGATAAACCTCATCATAAGCGACCTGCTTCATAATAATTTCCTTCTTTCTGATAAATCAGAGTATTCCTGATTGCATTTTGTGCAGTAATGCCACTAACTTCATATCCTTCAAGAAGAATTGCCTTCATTCTTGCCTGTAGGAATTTACTTACTTCTCTTCTGGCTCGGACATCTTCATCCTTATTACGTTCCTCTAACTGAACTTCATAAGATGTTTGCCATAAAATACTGGCAAAGGCCTTCTCTGATTTCAGGAAAATCTGATTGCCTAAGGAACCTTTATAAAATAAGCGTTCTACTTCTTCCACATTGATCTGATTCAGCAAAAACGCTTCTATGACCTGCGTGTAGCTATCATCAGCCCGATACCCCTTAATGATGTCATATTGTCCGGAATCTACCCGATACAACTCCACAAGCCTGTTTCCTACAATCGCTGCTGCTTCCTGATTCGTTCCTCTATTCGCAATCACTTCTGCAATCCATGCCAGAACGCCACGGTCGTTTAAATCCAGAACATGCAATTCTTTTGTATCCAGTTCATATACGTTTACGATAGACTTTTCCGGTCTGCCATTCAAGGCAGCCCAGCTTCTTGCTCTGTCCTCGTACTCTGTTGTATAGAATCCATTTCCATAGTCATTATCATCCCGACCGCCAAGATACTCCGGATTCCGGATGATATGATCGGAACCGTGATATACTTTTATTCTGCTCATAGCGCCTCTCCTTAATCATCTTCATTATATAAAAAAGAAAGGTTCAAGTCTACCACTTTCCCAAACCTTTCTTTTCATTAACCGACTTTTTCCGGCTCCAACTTCTTTGCTATCATTTTGGCAGTAATTTCCATACCTTAAAATAGTTTATCCGACAGCAAGGATATCATCTATAGTTCTTAATACCCTTTACAGACATCCACCCAGCCTGCATACCCCGAATATTTCTCCAGTTCCGGGATTGCGAGTTCTATGGCGCTGTTAGCGCTGCCACAGGCCGGAAAAACCGTCTCAAACCGACGCAGCGATACATCCAGATACACCTCCACGCCCTCTTTCACCGCGAAAGGACAAACACCGCCCACGGCATATCCAACCAGTTCCGTCACTTCTTCCGGCGGAATCATTTTTGCCTTTGCCGCAAACCTCTCTTTATATTTGTGATTATCGATCTTTGCGTCTCCTGCTGCCACCACCAGTATCGCATGTCCGTCCACCAAAAAAGAAAGCGTCTTTGCGATCCTCTCCGGTGCGCAGCAAAGAGCCTTCGCCGCAAGTTCCACCGCAGCGCTGGAAACCTCAAATTCCTGAATCTTTCCGTCCATATGATATGCACTGAAATATTCTCTTACCCGCTCTATCGACATCCGTCCGCCCTTTCCGACAAAATTCCGAGTTTTACCAAGCCCGCCGCCTTTACGTCTCTTCTATATATTCCTCCTCCGGCTCCTCAACCTCAGGTTCCGGCAGTTCAATATACTCCTCCGTATAACTGTCGTCCCCCGTCACCTGACGCATGATCTGCTCTGACAGGCTCTTTAACAGAGCGTTCACATCCCCGCCCTCCCATATATTGGTGAAGGCGATCTCCATCTGCACCCAGAAATTTCCGGTGGTCATCATCTTCGGAAGGGGCATTGACTCACCGTAGGATCCCGCAAAAGTATAGTTTTCATCGTACAGCGGAAAGCCGTAGACCGGCATCTTACCGGTGCTCTCCTGAAGTTTCAGCCCGTTTGTCCAATCGTTCATCATAAATCTTGCAAAGTCGTTGGCCTGCTCTTTCAACTCCGTATAACCGTTTACGGCAATACAGGTTGTGATCGACAGGGAACGGCTTTTCAACTCTTCCGTCAGATCCGGCATACTGTAAAAACCGTACTCATAGGCAAAACTCCCATCCGCTTTCGCGTTTGCCATCCGGTTCACCGCCTCTGTTCCCGCCACGGTAAATACGATCTTTCCCTCCAGAAAATCCTGCATCACGCTGTCATAGCTTACCTCCGACCGCTCAATGGAAAAGAACTGATTCAGTTCCTGAAAAGTAGTCAGGCACTGCAGCGTCTCCAGATTATAAATATCGATATCGTCCGGATCGTCGCCGTTTTCACCGCCTACGATCAGATGATCTCCCGCAAAACTGTAATTATACACAATATCGGACACATCCCACTTAAAGACGGCTTCCACCTGTTCCGGCGCATCGTAATTCTCTGCAAATTCTCCCAACTCCGCTATCGTATCGGGCAGACATTCAAAGGCGCGTCGACTGATCTCCTCCTCGGAGAACTCATGAGAAAGTTCCTCTCCGGCTGCTTCCTCCGATACATTTCCGGAATCCTCTTCCTCCCCGGCCATTTCCTCCGACGCCTGATCCATCTCTATTTCTAACTGCAGCTTCGCATAATCTTTCAGATATGTTTTGTTATAAAGCAATGCACAGGCTTCATAGTAAAAAGGATAGGCCACGATCTTTCCGTCATAAGTCACCGCAGCGGCGGCTCCCCTGTTCTCATACTCATCCGCCAGAAACATATTCTGATCGGATATCTCCCCGGCCAGTCCCGCCAGATACGCCTTTTCCAGACAGTCGTTGGTGATCAGATACAGATCGGGCTTTGACCTTTCATCCCGCCCGAGAGAAGCTTCGTTGATGGCTTCGAGATACTCACTGTCGTCAATCAGCACCGCTTCCACCCGGACGTCACTGTTTTCACCGTAAGCCACCGCCGCCGCATTTAAATAATCCGTCAGGCTCTCATCCGTATACCACAGTCTGAGCGTCTCCTTCCTGCTGTTCAACAGGTTTTCCTGCTGCTCTTCACTCTCCGTCTTTTCGCCGGTCTTTTTCAGCGCAAATATGCATACCGCCGCACAGACCGCCAAGATTCCTGCGTATATCCATTTCTTATGTTTCATGAAATTTCCTTTCTATTTCGATTCCGCAGACGCCTTCCCGCAAGTTTCTCCAAGGGCCGCCCGCAGAATTTCCGCCATCTCGTCCACATGTTCCTTGGTGATGACTAAAGGAGGGACAAAGCGTAGAATATTGCTGCCGGCATTGATCAACACTAACCCTTTTTCCAGACAGCTGCTGATCACGCCGCTCACCGGCACGCTGCACTCCACTCCCTGCATCAGGCCGAGTCCGCGTCTCGCCAAAACCGTATCAAACTCCGAAACGATCCCGTCTAATCTTTCTTCCAGATAGGGCGCGATCTTTTGTACATGCCCTATTATATCATTTTCCTCAAATATGTCCAACATTTTTGAAACGGCGGCGCAGGCAAAGGGATTTCCCCCGTAAGTGGTACCGTGGTCCCCCGCCATGAGAGATTTTTCGGCCACCTCTTCCGTCATCAGGAACGCGCCCACAGGCACGCCGCCGCCGACAGCCTTGGCGCAGGCCATAATATCCGGTTTCACGCCATAGCGCTGCCATGCAAACATCTCTCCGGTGCGCCCCATGCCGCACTGGATCTCATCTAAGATCAACAGGATATCCCGCTCCTCACAGAGCCTCTTCACCTGTTCTAAGAAACTTTTCTCCGCCGGATAAATACCGCCCTCCCCCTGCAGCGTCTCAAACAGGACAGCGCAGGTATCATCTGTAACCTGTGCCAGCACAGAGTCAAAATCGTTCAACTCGGCGAACCGCACGTTTCCGATCAAAGGCTCAAAGGCTTCCCTGTAATGAGGATTTCCCGTCACGGAAAGAGCCCCCATCGTCCTGCCGTGAAAGGAATGGTTCATGGCAATGATCTCTCCGCCCCTGTGGTCATCTTTATGACCTCCGTTTTTCGTGAAAGCATATTTCCTCGCCGCTTTCAGAGCCCCCTCCACGGCTTCCGCACCGCTGTTTGTAAAAAATACCCGATCCATGCCGGAGGCCTTTTTCAATTTTTCCGCCGCCAGAACCGCCGGTTCGTTATAGAAATAGTTTGAGATATGGAGCAGCTTATCGATCTGTTCTTTCAGCGCCTCATCGTAATCCTTATAGTGGTATCCCAGTGCATTCACCCCGATACCGGAAAAGAAATCCAGATATTTTTTTCCCTCTTTATCGTACAAATATACGCCCTCCCCCCGGTCGAATACGATGGGATAGCGGTTATAAGTGTGCAGCAGATCCCGCTCCGCCTGCGCGATATATTCCTGTGTTCCGTGATCCTGCATGAAAATCCCCTCCTGTCTATTCCTCTTCCCTGACGATCGCCGTGCCGATACCCTGATTGGTAAAGATCTCAAGCAGCAAACAATGCGGGATCCTTCCGTCCAAAATATGCACTCTGTTCACACCATTCCGGATGGCCGAGGTACAATTTCCCAGTTTCGGCAGCATACCGCCTCCGATAAAACCTCCTCCTATCAGCTCATCCGCCTGTCCGGCCGTTAGGCGGCTGATAAAACTTGACTTATCGTTGATATCTCTGTACAGCCCTTCGATATCCGTCAGAAAAACAAGTTTATCCGCTCCCACCGCCTTTGCGATAGCGCAGGCCGCGTCGTCGGCGTTGATATTATAAGTGTGAAAATCATCATCAAACCCTACGGGCGCGACGATAGGCAGAAAATCCTTCTCCAACAGATCGTAAAGCACTTTCGGATTCACTTCCTTTATATTGCCCACAAAGCCGATGTCCTGCCCATCCGCATATTTTTTTTCCACATTGAGCAGTCCGCCGTCCTTGCCGCTGACGCCCACCGCGCGCACCCCTAACTCCTGCACCATTGTCACAAGACTCTTATTTACTTTGTTCAACACCATCTCCGCGATCTCCATGGTGTCCGCATCCGTGACCCGCAGCCCGTTTATAAACCGGGATTCCTTCCCCACTTTGCCCATCCAGCGGCTGATCTCCTTACCGCCGCCGTGGACGATAATGGGCTTAAATCCTACCAGCTTAAGGAGCGTCACATCCTTGATCACATTTTTCTGCAGCTCCTCGTCGCTCATAGCGGATCCGCCGTACTTTACCACGATGATCTTCCTATTAAACTTCTGGATATAAGGCAGCGCCTCGATCAGCACCTCCGCCTTCCTCATCACTTCGTCCATATTTTCCGGTCTGTTGTTCAACATCGCAATCCGTCTCCTGTTCCGTATCTTTTATTTTTCGCTCCGGCGTATCAAACGTCCGGTCATTTACAGCGCCCCTTCTATCTCTATCTGATAAACGCCGTAATATTCTCCTCATTCAGCACAAAGTCATAATAATTCAGATCTTCTCTCTTTGTCCACCCGATCTCCTTCCAGAATGCGTTCCCCACATCATTTTTCGTAAAAGCGATCAGAGAAACTTTATTGATCCGCTCTTTTTTTAAGGCCTCCATACAAAAGACAACCATCGCCTTCCCGATCCCCTGCCGTCTGTTTGTCTCCTTCACACAGACATGATAGAGGCATCCCCTTCTGCCGTCATGGCCGCAGAGAATCGCTCCGACGATCTCCCCATCCTGACAGGCCACAACACTGATGCCCGGATTTCTTGCAAGGAAACGCCTTACACCCTCTTCGGAATCATCGATACTGCGGATGCCGAATCCCCGGATGCTCTGCCAGAGCTCTTTCACCTCAGGATAGTCCTCAATTGTCATAGAACGTATTGTTATTCCCATTCAGCTGTCTCTCCTGTCATCTGCTTATCAACTACGGAAACATAGGCATCATCATAAGCCCTGTGCTCTCAGGCAGCCCGAACAGCAGATTCATATTCTGCACCGCCTGCCCGGCAGCCCCTTTCACCAGATTATCAATTGCTCCCATCATAATGATCCTGTTCGTGCGCTCATCGATCACAAAGCCGATATCCACAAAATTGCTGCCCTCCACCCACTTTGTCTCGGGGCATTCTCCCGCAGGCAGTATTCGAATAAAGCTCTCTTTTCCGTAATACTTCTCATAAGCGGCCCGCACTCTCTCCGGATCCGCATCCTTCCCTTTTAAAGACGCATAAGCCGTCACAAGGATCCCTCTGTTCATCGGGACAAGATGGGGCGTAAAATTCAATACGAGCTCTCTTTCCGCCGCATATCCAAGCTGTTCCTCGATCTCCGGCGTATGCCTGTGTCCCGCCACGCCGTAGGCCTTTATATTCTCGTTCACCTCGCAGAACAGATTGGAGAGCTTTTCCCCCCGCCCTGCTCCGGAGGTGCCGCTTTTTGCATCGATGATCAGGCTGTCCGCATCGATCAGCCCCTCTTTCACAAGGGGATAGGCCGTCAGAATAGAACAGGTCGTATAGCAGCCGGGATTGGCGATCAGTCTCGCCCCTTTGATATCCTCCCTGTTTATCTCGCAAAGTCCATAGACCGCCTCCTCGATAAATTGCGGCGCTTTATGCTCGATTCCGTACCACTTTTCATAGACCGCCACATCTTTCAGTCTAAAATCCGCGCTCAGATCCACGATCTTCACCTTTTGCAGAATATCCTCCGAGATAACGGAAGACAAAAATCCCTGAGGGGTGGCTGTAAAGATCACATCCGCCCGATCAGCCAGTTCATTCAAATCATCCCCTTTGCAGATATTCTCCACCACCTGAAAGAAATTCCTGTAGACCGACGCGTACTCTTTTTCTATGTAACTCCTCGAACCGTACCAAACCACCTCCGCCGCCGGATGCCTCTGCAGAATCCTCACAAGTTCCGCCCCCGCATAGCCGGTAGCTCCTATAATGCCCACTTTTATTGTCGTATCTTTGTTCTCTTCCATCGTCGCCTCCGGTATTTTTAACTGATTGAAAGTCTGTAAACATCATCCGGTGAGAGCCTGCCTTCCGGCGTATAGATCAGCCAGTCCGTCACATCCTCCGGGCCATACTCTCCCACAAAGCCCTTGTGCATATCCTTGATATAGTAGGGTTCCTGTGTAAGTTCAGCCCGAAACCGATTCTCTGATACCTCCAGCACTTCAAACCAGATATGCTCTTTGTCATTGCTCTGGGTTTTATGTTCCTCATCCACCTGCAGCCCCAGTTTCACCAACAGATGGTTATCTTTATTTTCAGACGCTTCAAACAGATAGGAGATACGCTCCACCGCCAAAGCCCGCATTCTGGCGGTCTCCTCCACGGAAATTAAGAAGACCGGATTTCCCTTCATATATTTATCGTAGATGTCAAGCGGACAAAACTTCCTTTCTTCCGCGCTCTCCTGAGACGGATAGACAAAGACGACGCAGGTATCCCGGTTATGGCTTTCCTGTCTGTCATTTTTCCCGCCCAGCATTTCCGCAGGATACAGCTCCACGGCTTCCTCCCAGTCAATGAGCGTCACCACCAGAGGCATCCCCTCCGCCACATAAGCCAAAAAACAGGGGCTGCCAAAGGGCGGTATCTCCTCGTTCTCCAACAACCGATTTGCCAGAGTCTCCAAAACGTTGTAGTGCTCCTGACAGTTTTCTTTGTTTGAATTTAACACCTCTAACTCCGGACGGCCGCAGCGGTTTAAACCGTGGGTGTGAAGCCACACGCAGGCATCCTCCTCCCCTGCCACCGCCTGAGCCGTGTAGAGATAACGGGGAGCCGGCGGAACCTTGGACATTGCCGCCAGTGCAGCCCAGCGGCCGGAGAGAATCTTCTCCGAACTGTCATCGATCACTGCCAGTGCATCCGGGAGCATGGCGTGTATCAGCTTCAACTGCAGATGATACGAGGAAAGTGCATCCCCGCCGAACATCATCTCAACGGCCAGACCGCACTGTACCTTCTGTATCGCTTCTATATCCAGATCCGGGAAAAAGTGCTGGCAGCGGTACAGTTCCGGGATCTCAAAATCCGTGGGGTATATCTCCGCCGAAAATGTCTCCTCCCCCCATAGGATTCCAAGCCGCATGCCATCCTCCTTAAACTCCATGGATTCCACCTGAAAATCCGCGGATTCCCGCAGGCGCTTCTCCAAAAGCCTCGGATCTTCTATTTCACTGCTGTCCGTCGGGACGGCTAACATCTGAGATTTTATTTTCTCCATAAAATTTTTCTCCTTCCCTAAACTTTTGTTGTATAAAATTTACGGTCACACAGTGCCTGCTTATGGATACGTAATTTTATACTAACAATACTGTAGTAAGCAAAGTTTCACGCTTGATTGATTATACTACTCCTGCGGTAAGTCCTCAATCCATTTTCCACAATTTGTACGACACTTTTCTTTTTTGACCGTCTCTGCGATGCTCCTCCGGATAAGTCATTGCGAAACTCTGTTTTCTGCAGTATTGCTTGTGCAAAATTTACGCATCCATAAGCAGGCGCTGTGAGACCGTCGGCACTTAGGCACCGTATTTTGGCGCCTTATGTATCCGCTACGGTCGAGCCGCAGCGAAAGCGTGCCTGCGTCTGGATCGTATATTTTGCACAACAAAACGACAAAATCAATGTGTTTCGCAATTACCTATACGGATATGAATCGGGTCTCTCTCTTTTTCATTGCATAATAATACACTATATCTGTATATTATTCAACATTTATTTAATTTTTTGTAAAAACAAAAAAATATTTGCATTAAAAATGTATATTTTTATGCTTGCATTTCATGACGCCATATTGTATATTATAGAAAGCTTAAAAACCTCTGCCGTCAGACTGACGGTGCAAAAAATGAGAAAGGTTCGGTACATCCCATGAAAGAAAAAGTGATTTTAGCCTACTCCGGCGGACTTGATACAACGGCAATCATCCCCTGGCTCAAAGAAAATTTTGACTATGAAGTGATCTGTGTCTGCGCAGACTGCGGACAGGGGAACGAGCTGGACGGCCTTGAAGAGCGCGCGGCTCTCTGCGGCGCTTCCAAATTATATATTGAAGACATCACCGATGAATTTTGCGACAACTACGTCGTTCCCTGCGTGCAGGCTCACGCCGTATATGAGGACAAATACCTGTTAGGCACTTCCATGGCGCGTCCCGCCATCGCAAAACGCCTTGTGGAGATTGCCCGCAAAGAAGGGGCAAGCGCAATCTGCCACGGCGCCACCGGCAAAGGCAACGATCAGATCCGCTTTGAACTCGGCATCAAAGCTCTGGCGCCCGATTTGAAAATTATTGCTCCGTGGCGTGACGACAAGTGGACGCTCAGTTCCAGAGAGGACGAGATCGAATACTGCAAAGCCCACGGCATCGACCTTCCCTTCTCGGCTGACAACAGTTACAGCCGCGACCGCAACATCTGGCACATCAGCCACGAAGGGTTAGAGCTGGAGGATCCCGCCTGTGAGCCAAACTACGAGCATCTTCTCGTGCTTGGCGTAACACCCGAGAAAGCCCCCGATGAGGGCGAGTATGTGACCATGACATTTGAAAAAGGCATTCCTGTCTCTGTCAACGGTCAGAAGATGAAAGTTTCCGACATTATACGCAGTCTGAATGAACTGGGGGGCAAACACGGCATCGGCATCATCGATATCGTGGAAAACCGAGTGGTCGGCATGAAATCCAGAGGCGTTTACGAGACCCCCGGCGGCACTATCCTCTATGAGGCGCATCAGCAGCTTGAAGAGCTGATCTTAGACCGCGATACCTATGCGGTAAAAACGGATATGGGCAACAAACTGGCGCAGATCGTATACGAAGGGAAATGGTTTACACCCCTTCGCGAGGCTGTACAGGCATTTATCGAGAGTACCCAACAGTATGTGACCGGAGAAGTGAAATTCAAACTGTACAAAGGCAACATCATCAAGGCGGGCACAACCTCCCCGTACTCCCTCTATAATGAAAGCATCGCCTCCTTCACCACCGGCGATCTGTACGACCACCACGACGCCGACGGCTTCATCAATCTGTTTGGCCTTTCCTCCAAAGTGAGAGCCATGAAAATGCAGGCGGTATCAGAAAATAAATAGCATATTTCTGTCGCATTGCTCGTATAAAATTTTTTGATGAATATCACTTCACTCCGCATAAAAACCGGAGGTCGGAAATCAAGATGCCGCGTATTGACATAATGCGGAGACACATGGTACTATGATTCCGATTTTTCTGTTTTTGCTGCGGCAGCAATGACCGGAAACCAATCAATACGGAGGACAGGCATATGGAATATTCACAGGGATTTTTTGAGCAGACCGGCGAGAATGCCCCGGCCGCCGGGATTCATGAACAGCCCGACGGCATACAAAGCGTTCAGAATCTGGAGGCCGTCATCAACGAAGGCCTTCGCGTCGCCCTGCTGGAGGATACGCCGGATCAGTCGCTGGAGGTGCTGCTGGAGCACTTGGGAAAAGCGCTGAACGGAGAACGGACCTACATATTCGAGCAAAATGAGTCCGGCTGCGACGACAATACCTACGAATGGACTGCCGAAGGCATAAAACCGGAAAAGGAGAACCTTCAAAATGTCCCGCCGGAGGTGTGCGCCAGTTGGTATCAGAAGTTCAGCATCGGCAAGCACATCGTCATTGAACATCTCGAGGATATCCGAAAGGCGGAGCCTCTTCAGTACGAGAACCTGAAGCGGCAGGGCATTCATTCCCTCGTGGTGGTTCCTCTGTATGACGGCAAAAAAATCATCGGCTTTTACGGTGTGGACAATCCGCCGGTAAAGTCACTGGAATACGCGTCAAATATGCTCCAGACGGCGGCGTACTTTATCGTCTCCTCCCTGAAACGGCGCAACCTGTTCCGGGAGCTTCAAGAGCGGAGTTATAACGTACTCCATGCTCTCAGCGTAGACTATCTGTGCATCTTTGAAGTGAATTTTGACACAGGCGAATATGAGGTTTACCGCAACAGCGGACAGATGGGGCTGGATTGGGCCGCCCTCTTCAAAGACGGCTATCAGGCAGCCATGGAGCGGTATATCTCCGAATGCGTAGTCCTTCAGGATCGGGAACGGCTTCGCGCCGTAACGAAGAAGGACTATGTGCTGGCGCAGCTCGCCACAAAGAAAAAGTTTTCCGTCCGGTATCAGGTGAAGGATAATTTCTCAGGACTAAAGTATCTGGAGATGCATTTTTCCGCTACCGAGAAAACGGATACGGAGAACTGTGCGATTTTTGCACAGAGGGACGTCAATGCCGTAGTGGAACAGGAGGAAAAGTACAGGCTGGAGGCAAGACGAAGCCTTGAATATATTCTGGAGGGAGCCAGAACCGGAATCTGGACGATCGAGCTGGAGGAGGGCTGCCCGCCGAGGATGTATGCGGACCGAACCATGCGGAGCCTTCTTGGCGCACCGGACGGGATCAAACCGGAAGAGTGCTACCGGCACTGGTTCGAGCGCATTTCGCCGGATTATGTGGCGATGGTACAGGAATCGGTAAGAGAAATATTGGAAAACGGCCGTTCTGAGGTGATCTACCCCTGGGAACATCCGAAACTCGGGAAAATTTATGTCCGCTGCGGCGGCGTGCCGGACAAAACTTTTAAAAAATCCGGCGCCTGCCTAAACGGATACCATCAGGACATCACAGAAACAATGATGACGAGAAAAAAGCAGGAGCAGTCCATCATGGAGCTTCTGGAACGGGTCAGACAGGCAAATTCGACAAAAAGCGAATTTCTCTCCCACATGTCCCACGACCTCCGCACGCCCATCAACGGGATTCTGGGAATACTGGCCATTCTGGAAAAAAGCCAGAACGATCCGGAACTGCAAAGAGAATGCCGCAGGAAGATCCGCGTGTCAACGGAACATCTGCTTTCTCTGGTGAATGACGTGCTTCAGGTCAGCAAGCTGGAGAGCGGCAGACTGGCGACAGTGGAAGAACCCTTTGATCTCCATCAGATATTGGAAAACTGTATCTCGATGCTTTCTCCTCTGGCAGAGGAACGAAAAGTCCGGCTGGAACTGGAGGATTCCGGGCTGCGGCACGGCAGAGTCATCGGAAATCCGCTGCATCTGAAGCAAATCCTGATGAACGTAATTGACAATGCCGTCAGGTATAACCGGCCTCAGGGTTCCGTATCTGTTCTGGCGGAGGAAACTTCCTTTCAGGACGGGACGGCAAACTGCCGTTTTGTAATCGAAGATACCGGAATCGGGATCGGGGAAGATTTTAAGGAGCACATTTTTGAACCCTTCACTCAGGAGCATCAGGACGCGAGAACCAACTATAACGGTGTCGGGCTTGGTATGTCCATTGTGAAGAAACTGATCGATCAAATGAAGGGAACTGTTGAAATCGACAGCAGAACCGGCGAGGGAAGCGTGGTTTTGATCACACTCCCCGTTCGGGTTGATGAGGCGTGGCACGAAGAGCCTGCGGATAATGCCTGGACTGTGCCGGACAATATCGCCGGAATGCGTGTGCTTCTGGTGGAGGACAATGAGATCAACTGTGAAATCGTGGAATACATCCTCAGAGATGCGGGGGTGGAAGTAATGACTGCCAGCGACGGAAAAGCCGCCGTGGACGCTTTCACCGCATCCGAACCGGGAACCTTTGACTGCGTGCTCATGGATCTGATGATGCCTGTCATGAGCGGCTATGAGGCGGCGCGGGTGATTCGCAGTCTGGCGCGCGAAGATGCAAAGACCGTACCCATCATCGCGCTGTCGGCCAACGCGTTTGACGAGGATATCGCGCTGGCAAAAGATGCGGGAATGAATGAACATTTGGCAAAGCCTCTGGATATCGGTAAAATGTTTCAGGTCATGAGCCGGCTGAAAGTCTGACAGAACCGGAAAACGGAAGTCAGACTTTCAGCACTCTTTCCATGCACCGAATCACCCGTTCCATGCTTTTTTCCTTCAGGGAAGAATAATTCATCACAAAAATATGTTCTTTCCCTTCCCTGTTTCCCGCATAATACTGCGCGACGGAAGATATCCTGATCCCTTCTTTCTCCAGTGTTTCACACAGTTCCCTGTCCGAAAGCGCCGTGTCGACATTTAACAGAAAATGCAGCCCCGCATCTTCCTCCGAAATGCTGCAGCAGTCCGAAAGCCTGCTGTTTTCGATCTGTTTTAACAGTTCGTCCCGTTTATCATGATAATAATTCCGCATCCGGTTAATATGTTTCTCAAAATACCCCTCCCCGATAAAACGGGCCAGCACATACTGTTCAAAATTGGAGACCGTACAGGAATAGAAATTCAGCCGCTCCGAAAATTCCTTAGCCAGATGTTCCGGCAGCACCATATAGCTGATGCGCACCGTGGAAGAAAGAGTTTTTGTAAATGTATTCATGTAAATCACTTTTTCCTGCACATCGATACTCTGCAGGGACGGTATGGGTTTTCCGGTCAGGCGGAATTCACTGTCGTAATCGTCCTCGATAATATAGCGCCCCTCCTTTCCTGCCGCCCAGCCCAACAGCTCGTATCTTCTGCTTACCGGCATCACGATCCCCGTGGGAAAGTGATGGGAGGGGGAAATATGCACCACATCCACATTCTTTTCCACCAGAGAGGGAATACGCACACCCGCCCCGTCCATCTCCACATAGCTGCACGGAACCCGGTGGCTCCGATATATGCTGTAAATCTTGTGGTAGCCCGGATCTTCCACGCCGTAACATTTTTCAAAGCCCAAAAGCTGCAGCAGCAGCCCGTACAAATATTCCGTCCCTGCCCCCACAATGATCTGTTCCGGCTCCACTTCCATTCCCCGAAAATCTTTCAGATGACCTGCAATTGCCTCTCTGAGCGGCCGGATTCCGGCGCAGGGCGCGTTGACCATCAACCCCTCCCTATCTTCTTTCAGAACCGCCCGCATCAGTTTCGCCCAAATTGAAAAGGGAAATTGTTCCTGACAGGTCTGATTGCTTGTAAAATCAGCCGTATATTTTTTCGGCGGCGCCTGCTCCCTTTCCTTTTTCCGGCCTCCCCTTTCCCTCTGTATCAGTAAAGCGTTCCTGATATCTGTCACAAAAAATCCCCTTTTGGGCAGAGAATAGACATACCCCTCCGCAATCAACTGGGCATATGCATTTTCCACCGTGATCGTGCTTATGCCTAAATTTTTTGCAAAACTCCTTTTGGACGGCAGTTTCTCGTCCGCTGTCAGGACGCCTGTCACGATATCCTCCTTCATGAACCGGTACAACTGCCCGTACAGTGGTTCGGAATCTGTGGATGAAAAAGTATAGGTAAGCATTCTGTCTGTATTTCTCCTATCTGACCATTATATTTTTATTCAAAGTGAGTATTTTAATATATCCAGATTGTATTATACTGGATTTTGATAAAACCGGCAAGTAAAACGGCATATGGCAAAATCTGCTGCCATATCCGCTGCCCTTTTAAGACAGGAGGATTTCAAAATGTCTGACGAAAGATATCAATTGAATAAACAGTTGGCACAAATGCTGAAAGGCGGCGTGATCATGGATGTGACAACGCCGGAACAGGCGGCGATAGCCGAAGCGGCGGGAGCCTGCGCGGTGATGGCGCTGGAACGGATTCCCGCGGATATCCGGGCTGCCGGAGGCGTCTCGCGGATGAGCGATCCGAAAATGATCCGGGGCATTCAGGAAGCTGTCTCCATCCCCGTAATGGCCAAGTGCCGAATCGGCCATTTTGTGGAGGCCCGGATTCTGGAGGCTGTGGAGATCGATTTTATTGATGAGAGCGAAGTGCTCTCCCCGGCCGACGACATGTATCATATCGATAAAACAAAATTTAAAGTACCCTTCGTCTGCGGCGCAAGGAATCTGGGCGAGGCTCTGCGGCGCATCAGCGAAGGGGCGGCCATGATCCGCACAAAGGGAGAACCGGGCACCGGAGATGTAGTGCAGGCGGTCCGGCACATGCGCACAATGAATCAGGAAATCAGAGCCATCGCCTCCCTGCGGGAGGATGAACTCTATGAAAAAGCCAAAGAACTGCAGGTTCCCGTTGAACTGGTAAAATATGTCCGGGAAAACAGGAGACTCCCTGTGGTCAACTTTGCGGCCGGCGGCATAGCTACCCCCGGGGACGCCGCCCTGATGATGGAGCTGGGCGCCGAGGGCGTCTTTGTAGGCTCCGGCATTTTCAAATCCGGCAATCCCGCCAAAAGAGCAGCCGCCATTGTGCAGGCAGTCACAAATTATACCGACGCAAAACTGATCGCCGCACTATCCGAGGATCTGGGCGAGGCCATGGTCGGCATCAACGAACAGGAGATCAAGCTTCTGATGGCGGAACGCGGAAAATAGAAGGGCGGATATCCGATTATAACAGGAGGCAGAATATGAAAATCGCGGTGCTTGCGCTGCAGGGCGCATTCTATGAGCATGAAAGGATACTGAGGGAACTGGGGGCAGACTGCTTTGAACTCCGAAAAAAAGAAGATCTGAGAGAAGCTTTTGCCGGACTGATCCTGCCCGGCGGCGAAAGCACCGCTCAGGGGAAACTTCTGCGGGAACTGGACCTCTATACTCCCCTGTTTAACAGGATAAAAGCCGGTCTTCCGGTGCTTGCCACCTGCGCCGGACTGATCCTGTTGGCGGAACGCGCCAGCAATGACCGGCGCTCCTGTTTCGGTACGCTGCCTGTCACAGTCAGAAGAAATGCCTATGGCAGGCAGCTCGGAAGTTTCCGCACCATGCAGGATTTCGGAGACATGAAAGATATTCCCATGACTTTTATCCGCGCTCCCTACATCGAATCCGTCCGGGATGATGTGGAAATTCTGGCAAAAGTGGACGGAAATATTGTGGGAGTTCGCTATAAAAACCAACTGGCCATATCCTTTCATCCCGAACTGGACTCAGACAGAAGGATACATAAAATGTTTCTGGGAATGACCCTCACACAGGGGATTCACCGGCAAAAAGTATCCCGGCCTCCCTGCGCATATTCTCCAGCACTTCCACCACATTTGCCGTGACTTCCAACTCTCTGCGGATCTCCTCCGCATCCTCTTTCAAAAGGAGCGCCGTCATCCCCCTCACCGCATAGAGCCATCTGTCGGGATCATCCTGCATATTGCAGGATGTCTCACCCTCCTTCGTGCACAGGCGCACTTCCGTGAGGCCCTGCGGTCCGCCCGCTATGTAGAGGTATCCTTTCTCCCCCTGAATCTGGACATGGTTATCTCCCCATGTGTCCTTCGCTCCGGCACATTCGCTGACAAAATCCGGATACTGCAGTATGGCGATTCCCGACGTATCCACGCCGGTACTGCAGATGTTCGGGTAATATACCGCGCGCTCCGGCTTTCCGAACAACGCCACATTCAGATACACATTATAGTAATTGATATCCTGCAGGCAGCCTCCCGCAAAGTCAGGATCAAAAACATTCGTAACCTCCCCCGCCAGAAGTTTATCATAGCGGCTGGAATACTGACTGTAGGAGGACATCACAAGACGCACTCTGCCGATCTTTTGCAGTTTTTCCCTGATAACGCTTAAATTCGGCAAAAACGCCGTAGGCGTTGCGTCCACTAACAAAAGTTTTCTCTCCTCGGCCAGTTCGATCAGTTCCGCCGCCTGCGCCCTCTGCGGGCACATCGGCTTTTCACAGATCACATTCTTTCCGTGCAGAAGAGCCGCCTTCACCTGCTCATAATGCAGATTGTTGGGAGACGCCACATAGATACAGTTCACCTCCGCATCGGACAAAAGCTCTTCCAGTTCCGTGTAAACCTTTTTTGCCCCGTACTCTTCCGCAAGCTCCCTTCCCTTTTCCTCCGATCTGGAATAGACGGCTTCCAGAGAAATCCCCTCCGTAAGCTTCACGCCGTTTAAAATATGATGTACAATAAATCCTGTTCCTATTGTTCCCAATCTGATATGTCTCATATGTCCTCCTTAGATTTTCTTCCGTAGCCGGTAATTACCGCCACTGACAACACCGCCAGCATACAGAGAGAATAATAATTCACAAAGGGCACCGCGGACGGGGCCACCGCAAATCCTTCCCCGAACTGTGCGGACTGCTGCGCCGGAATCACGCAGTGAACCGTCCACGGCGCCAAAAAACAGAAGATACAGCCGGTACAGTCCATCAGGTTTGCCCGACGGTACCGGTTCACCCCCGCCTTTTCTCCGATCTCATTGACCAGATCCCCGAGAGCCACGATGGCCACGGAAATAACGCCCGTCACCATGCTCAGGATCCCCACAGACAGCACAATGGCCGCCTCTGTGCCGCGTTCCTTTTTTGCAAAACGTTCCAACAATTTTCGCACGTCCTCAAACAGCCCGCTGTACTCAAGCACCCCAAGAAAAGCAAACGCTGCGATCAGCATCGCCACTGTTCCCGCCGTTCCCGAGACAGCCTCTATGACCACTCCTGTCACGGAAAATCCGCCGGGAAATGAAATCAGCTCATCCACTGTATAAACACCGGATATAAGTCCCAATACAATCCCCGCCAGAATTCCCCAGGACAGGGCGGTGATCAGGTGCTTCCTCATCAGAGACAGAACGATGATGACTGCCGGAACCGCAAGCATCACAAGACTCACCGGCTCTGCGCTTCCACCCGCTTCCCCGATGGCAGCGCCCCCTTCCGTTGTCTCGGAAAACAGCAAAAACAAAAGGAGCGCTCCCGCCGCTGCCGGCAGACTGTATCTGGTTCTTGTCCTCACCACAGTACCCAGATCCGCGTGCTGGGTTGCGGAGGATGCAATAGTCGTATCCGAGATCGGCCCCAGATTATCGCCGAAAGCCGCCCCTGACACAATGGCTCCGATCATAAATTCCGGTGCTGCTCCTGCCATCACACCCACCGGAAACAGAATCGGAATCACCACAAAGTAAGTGCCCACCGAGGTCCCCGTGGCAAAGGCCAACAGGCAGGTTATGAGGAAGGAGGCCGCCACAAACAGCTTTCCCGTAAAGCCCGCCGCCACCACATAGGCCGCTATAGTCTGTACCGCCCCGCTGGCGGACATCAGCTTTCCCGAAACCGCCGCCAGAATCACCGCCAGCACAATCACCGCAAACATCGGCTTGCTCAGACCGTATACTAACGCTTCCCCGTACGCCTTCTCATCTTTCACAAAAATAACTCCCGTCACTAACGCCGCGAAAAATGCCAGCACATATCCGTTCACATTAGACTGGCTAAACGCCGCCCATACGCTCACCGCCGCTGCCACAATGAGCGGTGCAAACTTTCCAGCTTTTCCAAAACGAAACGATATTCTCCTTGTCTTTTGATCCATCTCCCGACTCCTTTTTGTTTTGCACGGCAAAATGACAGATTGCCTGTCCATATAATGACAAAGAGGAAATACCGTGGCTTCCCACGATATTTCCACTGTGATTCCCGCAATATTCTATAAACAGCCCATCCGTTTTATGCTTCTTAGCATTTTTATCATAGCAGCGCCTTCGGACGACAGCCCGATAACTTGACTTCTGCCATCTCAGAACACAACATATATAGTTCCGTCTTCTAATACCCAAGAATCCCCTACTTTTGCCGGAAGACCCGTTGTGGGATTGATAGGAATCTCTTCTTTGATGTTCTTATTAAATAAATCCTTTGGGGTTTCCCAATAGTACACATTACAGAAAATTATCTCTTCAAATCCGAACGGAACGACTTGCCCATTTCCGCTTGCGGGATTTGTCCCCATATACAAAGTCTTGTCTTTACATATCTCGGATTTATGCAAATCTATTTCCAGATTATTTACCAGATTGATAAAATAATTGACATCGTCATAGCTATAACATACGAACCTTATCGGTATATCTATATTCCTGTTATTTTCGTTATCTCCATTGTTTATCAGCCATTCAACGATATAGTCGCGAGCTGCCAGATAGATAGGGTCGTTTGAATAGTCCCTTCTGCTTCCATCCAAACCAAATTCCGTTCTGGTGACGACATTTGTATGGCAGAGGTACTGCCCATCTGTTGGCTCCAGAACAACAGGCACAAGGACATTATTCCTCGCTGTTACTTCCGCCGGAAATACAGGCAGCTGCGCTGTTAGACATTCAGTGCGGGACCTTATCGGCTGTACAGTGACTGCAGCGTCAGACGAATATGCTTTTCGTCCCTCTGTCTTCCCCAAAGCAAGATAATGCTGATACAGGGCATTCCTATCAGTCCCCACTACCGCCACGACATCCTGATTCTCCTGTGCATAGTATCCTGCATCGAACAGCCCGCCGTCCGGCATAGTCTCAGGCGCCGCCGACACTGTCAGACTGCTGCCCGACACGATCACTGCCGCTATAACAGCGCATAGTGTTTTCTTCATATCTCTTCTCTCCTCTCTTCATCCGGATAATATCAAAAATTCAAGCGATTTGTTTTCCGGCTCTCTATTTTTTTTATCATACCATAAAAGGAAGAATGCAACAACGGCAATTTGGAAAATGTCTCCATCCCCAGAGCCTTCCCGATTCAATACTGAAGACCGAGCGCCACTGCCAGTACCACGATCCCCGGTCCGTGAACGGCCGATCCGTTTTACGATTCAGATTTACCCGAATTCTCCATTACGATCCCGAGAAATTTTGACATGAGGGGTATATAAGTAGCCGTAAAGACCATAGCCGCCGCTATCCTTACCCCTTTTCTGCTCTGTTTCGGTATCTGCATCCCTGCCAGAATCCCTATGGCAAAAAGGCAAAATTTTAACAAAGCCATATCCTTCCAACTGCTCCTCTTTATATATTGGTCAGCGCAATCAAACAGTTTTTTCATAGTAACACCCTCCTTTTCACCCAAGGTATACGATCATACAAGTGATCTGTTTTCCGGTTCTCTATGCTTTCATCATATCAGAAAAGAAAGGATGCATCAATGGAGATTTTTTATTTGGATATTTTGTTTCCTTTTGGGCTTTACTTTACATTTTTTATTATGTTGTGAATTGGGTTTTGGTACAGTTTTTAGTCGCATAATTTTGCATCATTCTCAAACGTTACATATAATCATATCATCCTATCAGTATTTTTTAATCATCTTTCCAAACATATATTCCCTTTGTTTTCTTGGTAAATTTGTATAATAGCCCATTTCGTTCTTCACACGCAAGCCCCTCAAGATTTCTTCTTACCCCAAAAATTCTGGAAATAATTTTTCTCTTCTTAATTTATTTCCCCGTTCATAATATTATCTCTTTCCGGCAGTTTTTTGGCCGAAGTTCTCTTCCCTAATACTGCAATATCATATTCTTCAATCTTGCATCCCAGCAATTCCATAATTTTTAATTCATCCTGCGCATCTAAAAGAGCATTGTGCGTCTCTTTATACCCTTCGTTTTTACTAAGCATTCTCAATATATTTTCAACGCTATATCCCCGTTTCAATTTTCCCGTTTTACAGCAGTCAGCAGAACCTAGTATGGCCCTGTTATATTGGCGATATGCAGCCAAACGCATAATATCATACCATTCGTATTCTGAATATTCTGGTAAATGCTTCCTATCAAAACACGCATTGTAAGCAAAAAACTTCCTCACGCCATAAATATTCAGCCACTCTTTAATTTCATTTAAAGCCTGTCTTCTGCTAATAACACGAGTTTTCATTTTGTCAAATTGCAATTCATTTGAATACATTCCACCAACTCTATATTCCGGTTCAATTATGTAATATACTGAATCAATTTCTTTCTTAGTCTCTGTATCAGCAACTACTACGCCTATCGACATTACCTCGTCATCCCAGTTTGTCTCAGTATCTATTACTGCAAATTTATCCGTATTATTTCTTTTTGAATTTTTCCAAACTGAATTTTTTATGGATTCCAGTTGTTTACCATCTGGATCATAATAGTCTTCAATCACTCCTTTCGTAATAGCCTTCGCTACTGCATTCAAAAAAACTTTTCTCTCTGGTATTTCTATTTCATAAGATGTATTGTCCCTCGTATTCCATAAAATTCCCTTTTGCAGATTCATTGCAACCATATAGCAGGCACACTGTAGAAAATGTTCATGCGTTAATTCCGATACAAACTTTAATTCATAAACAATATTGTCCTTAACTGCATCAGCAAATCCTCGAGCTGTAAACTTTACTTCTCCATTCTCCCCGCCCTCAAAATCAATCTGGCATTCAACCTGCGCCTCCTCGGTTCGATTCAATCGTGTTTTTAACCGATCTATAATCAATGCACGCTGTTCTTCATTAACAAACGGCGTTATAACCTGTGTCCTGTATCTCTTTTGCTTTGTCTCAAGAGAAACTAAAAACAGTATTTTTTGATCTAAAAAGCTTTCCTGTACCTCTTTCGTATACAAACGTTTTAATTCCGGATTTAAGAGAACTTTCAGTTTTATAGCTGCATCTATTTGATAATTGTCAAAAAAGACAGCCTCCTGATATATTCCAATACAGGGCGATAAATCTATTAAACCATCTGTACTCTTTATATTTATTATTGAACGTTCTGTTTGTTCCAACTTACCTGTTTTTAACAGTGAAAAACATCTTTCAACATCCTCTTTATATTTGAAATCAAACATTTCACTGATATCCAGATCATCGAATTTCTCATTGGTCGGTATGAAAGTTGAAAGCGTTTTTTCAGCTAGCATAGCCTCCTCGGGTCTCACAAAAATGATATGATTTTTTCCTCTGCTGGCTGCAACACAAAAAATATTTCTCAGAATAATATACGATTGTTGTGGTTTTAATATCCTCGTACTCCAATAGCTTTCTGTGAAATCAAAAACTACACATATTTTTCTTTCTAAACCTTTACTGCTGTCATAAGTTGTAAATATTGCAGAATCTTCTCTTGGTACCGTCTTTCCCATCGAATCATTATCTGATATTGTTGCATACACCGTGTTCTTATTAAACTTATTCGGATACCTTTCTTCCAGAATATTTAGTGTGTCAGACAACATTCCTGTTCTTGCCCCTAAACACAGAATATCCGCCGGGTTCTGATCTGCCAAAAATAGTACAATGTCTTCCCTTGCCATTTCTTCAACTTTACAGCATTTATTTACACCCTTTATTTCTTTTTTCCACACTCGTCCAAGCAATGCTGCCAAATCATTAGCTAATCGGAAACATTGTGTAAACTTTAATCTAAGGTGTTCTTCCAAAAATTCCTTCATAAATGACTCAACATTTAACGTTGTTTTATCATATATTTTCTGCTCCATATCACCAACTGCAATTATCTGCATATTGGGATTACAGTCTTTTATCAACTGTAACAACTCCGCCAGTTCCTGCTCAATATCCTGATACTCATCAATAATCAAAACATCGAATTTTTCCATAGTTGGCTTCTTCAGAATAACTGTTTGTATTAGATCCGAGATTCCTACGTAAATACCACTCCTCTGTAAAATCGCATATGCAAATCCATGATAATTTGTTACTGTAACATTTTTCTTCTTTATTTTAGACTTTGCATCTAATTTCAGTAGCTTATTGTATGTCAGATACAAAACTTTTTTCTTACTTGGCAACTCATTACATAGATTTTGAATAGCTGTGGTCTTACCGCTTCCAATGCAAGCATCTACAAGAATATTTTCTCCCTGCAATGCTTTTTCTATAAATATCTGCTGCTCATTTGATAACTGAACGTTTAAAGGTGTGCCCATGTCCAGCTCCCCTCTTTCTCATCTTTGTATTTATCAATCTCATTGTAAAATAAGAAATATATGCTGCGGGTTTAAGTAGTATCAAAGCTTATAAAATATTTTAATGCCATAATTATTATATCTTTAATTACTAAAACTTTCTACACATTTTTATAGATTGTCAATTGAAATAACATAAATCTCTTTATCTGGCATCTCAGTCCGTCAGACTATTCCACCTCAAGTCGGAAGACTCGAGACTACACATAACGCCCCATACCCTGTTGATGTCAAGTAATTATCACGAACTTTTTCACTTCTCTCACCTAAAAATTACTGCCCCGCATAACTTCGTGGGACATATGCTTCGCTAATGTTAAGTTTGGGCAAAATTGATAGTAAGTTAGCGTCCAGTTGCGTTATAAAATAATTATCTTCGTTATCCTATTTTTCTGCCTTAATATCTTCCACCATCAAGTCAATTAAATGCTCTTGATACCCTGCTCTTTTTTCTGCTTTCAAAAGCTGCGCAAGTTCCCGCAATTGAACATTCGTAATTTTATCCAAACGTTTCAAACGTTTCTCTTTAAGAATCTCATTCGATATTGACCGGTAATAGTCCTCCACCGTCATTCTCCATGGAAAAATCTGCCCGGAATCTCTTTCTATCACTCTGTCCGCTATCTCAATCCCTTCTGGGTCTATATCACCACAGTAATATAATTTGCATTTAGACTTTAGCAGTAAATCTATTAAAAATAAAGAAGCTGTCCTTAACTGTCCGGAAGTGCACACAACTGGATATTCTTCCCCGCCCATTTCTTCACACACTTGGGAAAAGACCATCTGGTTTTCAATAATAAATACTTTCTTCCTGCTGCTGTCCGCCCTTGTCAGTCTGCTCAGATTGGAAAGCGTCAGGACATATTTTTCACCCTTTTTAATAAAAGATCGGTAAGCTTCATGTTCACTGTCACCTTCATAGAAATGGATTCCATAACATGTGGTATAACTGGAGATATCATCAGGCATAATCCCTGCCGCATAATACAGGGCTAAAACATCCTCCTGTGCTTTTGGTTCCTCTGTCTTATAGGTAAAGCTTAAAGCGCCGATCAGCAAACGTCCTGCCGCATTCTGCCTGTCAAAAGAATGGGGATTCTTTGTGATTTCTGCCCCCAGCACAGCCAGCCTGACATATTCCTTTCCATTTTCCTCCCCTTGGGACAAGTATGTCAATGCACTGCACACTTCCATAATCACTTTCTTTATATCATCCCTTGATTTTTCTCTTTCCCTCATAATCAACTGATAACCGTATTTTCTCTGTTCCCGCACTTCATTGAGCCATAGAGTTCCCCCGGCGTCCTTTTCAAACCGGCTTTCCGCCTCATGCAGCACTTCCTCCCAAAACCGTTTGTTTAACTCCGTCTTTTCTTCTCTCCTCTGGCTGTTTGACAATATTTTTTCATTAAAATATTTTTCTACAAGAGCCGCCACTTCGACACCATAATACTTCGTCTCATCCAGTGCCGCCTGTAGCTGGGCAATGGAAAATTCAAAATCACCAGGCAGCAGACTTCTCCCAAAAACTTTACCCAACGCCATGCATTCCGCCTCAGATAAATGATCAAGAAAAATTTTTCCTGAAAGCTTCCCATATTTTATGTATTTTTTCTTCATCTCCATAAACATACGGATATATGCTTTACGATTCCTGAAATAAAGAGCGCATTCCTCCAATTTTTTTTCTTCCACTTCACTGTTCCTCAATGATTCTCTGTTTTCCGTTCCATAAATAATAGATAACCGTAACCACCTGTGAATTAGCCGGCCTGAGCAATTCTGCTATCCGCAGGAAGGGCACAGACGCATAGCATCCCCACAATACCTGCGAATTCATAATATAATCAAAATCAAATTTTCTTACCAGATCAAACATACTGCTGATATTTTTGTCATCCACACCCGCAAAAGCCTCGTCCAACGCAATCATTCTCGGCAAATCATCCTGCTCTGCCTTTTTATATTGCGCATTCACTGCCGCAAACAGCGGAACATACATGGCCATTGCCTTTTCCCCTCCGCTAAAACGGTTAAAAGCTCCGTTGGTCAATTCCTTTTTATTATCGTTATTCCGGTAGTAAAACATTTTAAATTCAAACCACTTCCGGTAGTCCAGCGCTTCTCTCACCAAATCAGAATAGCTTAAGACTTCGCCGTTTTCCTCCGCTATCTGTTTTACCGTATAAATCTTATTCCTGAAATGTGCGGATATTTTTTCGATATCTTCCGCAGTCATCAATTCCCTGTCACGGTTTAGCATCTTCTCCAGCTCTGCTGTATCCAGTTCCCCCTCTCCATCTGCGGTCTTCGCTCTCCAGTCTAGTGAAAATGTCAGTGACATGGAGGTATCCATCTTTCGCATAAGAGAAGACATATCCTGAATCCATTTCCTGCTTTCTGCAATACGGACATTTAGTTTTCTGCTGAGCGTATCCGACAGGATATTCTCAAACAGCTCTCTGTCCTTCTGGCGGATTAACAGTTCGGTTTCATCGATCCTCTCTTTGATCACCTGATAAAATTCTTCAAAATACAGCTTCCGCCCCTGCATATAAGAAACAATTCTATGACGTTTGCGCAGCACCATCGCATCTGTTGTCCCTTCTGTGAAGCAATCTTCCATAAATGTCCCGTAAATTACCAGATTTCCGATATGCGCATGAAAAATCCTGTCCAGATTCGACACGATCTCTGCCACGGACTTATTTCTGTCAGCTTCCCTGATTACCTTTTTTGCCTGTTCCGCTGCCTCCGGTATTGTTTTGCTTTCTCTGGCAAATACAAGCCTCAGAGACAATTCTTCATCAAAATATTCCCTGAGCCGGACTTCCTTCTCCATTTTTTCCGTCACACTATTTTTCTGTGTCTCAATACCCGGCTCCAGTCTTTTCACAGCCTCTTCCCATACTGCCTGTTTTTTACCTAATTCCGTTTCTTCTTTACCTTTTGAATCCAGCTCATCCCGGATCTGTTTCAACCGTTCCGCCCTCTCTTTATTCTCAGGCGTATTCAGAAATTCTTCTAGTTTCTCTATCTGCAGCTTCTGCTCCTGCATTTCCTGCTCTGCTCTTTTTTTATGGATATCTTCTATATCGATTGCATCCTCTTCTTTCTCGATCAACTGCTTGTGCATATCTTTACTGCCTACCTCGGTCAAAAAGTGCATTCCAGCTATCTGAAAGGCTTCTAACTGACGCGCATACTCATGGAGCGCTCCCCGTATCTCCTCATAACTCTCAATGCTTCTTTCATAGGGCAGCTCCCGGCATTTGGTTATGATTCGCTGTGCGGACTGCTTTTTTAGGATTTCACAACTTTCTTTTTCTTTCTGTTTCTTCCTGCATTCCTCACTGCACTTTTCAAATGTCCAGTTTAAGTCCTTCTTCATCGCGATTGCCTCGTCTAGCTCGTCAAATACGGGCAATCCGTGAAATTCTTCCTGCAAAATCTCAATTCTTTTCTTCACTCCGTTGATTTCCTGCTCCGATGCCTCCAGTTCCTGCTGCAAAAGCTGCAATTCTTCCGTTTTTCTTCTGATTTGTTCCTTCTTCTTCTCCCTTCGTATGGATTCCCCAATATAACAGGCTTCCGTTTCAGGTCTGCTGTACCCTTTCAATGCGCCATGCCTGAAATAACCGTCGGGCTTTAACACAATCCGGCAATCGTCTTCCTCCCCGATATTGGACAAGATCCGTTCGGTCATCTTCCGCAGCTCCATATCTCCAGCCACCGCTGTCAGTTTACGATATCTCATTTTTCCGGAATCTTCTAAGCAGAGAATCTTATCTGACCATTCCCCTAAAACCTTCATTGCCCGCGTATAGTCCTTCTGCACCACCACCAGGGCATCTAAAAGTCCCGCATCCTCCAACTGGCATTCCAGCAAATCCCGATCCTGCACAGAAGCATGCTCTGTAAAATCCACTGCCTCATAAAAAGGCAGAAAGGAAATATGATTCTCTGTCAGCTTCTCCCTCGTCCTGCACAGGATTTCCCTGCGCACAGGCGTTATCTCCGGTACTTTTTCTAATTCCTTCAATTCTTCCCGGCAGACTCTCAAAGACTCCGCCTGTTTTTCTTTCCGTACTCCCAAGGCGGAAAGCCCGCTTCCCAGCTTTTGGTTTTTCATCTCCCATATGTTTCCGATGAGATTGCGTATATTCCCATAATCCGGCATTCCCTGATACTTCTGGATATAGACTGCCATCTGTTCCAGTTCTTTTTTGGGCAGATAAAATTCCTGGTTAAGCTGCTCCAGACCATAATATGCCTCAATCAGGTCATCCCTCAATGCCTCCTCCATCGTCTCCGCATCGTTTACCTGCTTCCATGCCTGTGCTTTCTTTTCCTCCAGGCTGCTGCACTCTTCTGATAGCCTGTCCCATTGTATCTGTATTTCTCTGAATTTTTTCAGTTCCTCCAATGCCGCTTCCACATTTTTGCTTAGTTTTTCAATTTCACTTCTGATTTTCTTACATTCATCATAGCCATCTGAATTTTTCCACAAGCTTAAAATTTGTCCATGCCCGGAAAAGCAGATAAACTCCTGGAGTTCATCCATCTCATGCACAAGCTGCTCTATCTCCATCTGATAAGCGTCAATATTTTTCTGGATCCCACGCACCGCAGCATCATACTCCCGTATTGCATTTCTGTGGCTCTCAATGTTTTGGCAATACATGGAAAATTCCTTCTTGGTATCTTCCTGCTGGTTTCGGTATTGTCTTAATTTTTCATCTGCCTCCTCTAAATCTATTGTCCCGACAGCCTCTTTCTCCCGTTCCAGCAGACTTTTTTCCGCTTTGAGTTCCTCTGCTCTTTTGTAAGATTTCTCCAGTTTTTCCTTAGTTTCCTTTAATTCCTCCATTTCTGCTTCCAGTTTTCCCCTGGCCGCGTCCACCATGTTTTTTTCTTCCAGATACGCCACAGCTTTCTGTCCCAGCATATACTGATTATATCTTACATACTCATTTCGTATAATCTGCAGATCTTTATAAGCTCTTTTTAATCCCTCCAACTTATCCTGTATATCATCCATTTTTTCCATGGCGTCCACCATAGCGCGCAAATCCTCATCGGACAAAGTCTGCAAAGAATCGTTCAGTATCTCATATACTTTTTTCGGCGTAAATTCCTTGGAAAGCTTGGGAGCCCGAACCTTTATGAGCAGCCGTATAAACTGTTCGTACTGTTCCAGCCTCGGGAACCCGAATATATGTTTATTTACAAAACGCATATAATCTTTCTGCGTTTCCGTAAACAGATTATTTTCTCCCAGTACCTTTTTCATCTCCTGCTTCGTATACGCAATCTTTGTATTTCCCACTTCCCGATACAGATTAAAATCATATCCGATTCTCCTCCCATCCAATACTACAAACCCCCAGAAGCCCATAGCTTTCCCCTTTTGAGCCTGTTGGCCGATTCCAATTGTCCGATAGCGTTTCCCCTTCCTGAACTCCAAATACAGATAGCCGGTGGCCTCCTCCTTCTCCCCGTCATTCAAAAAATAGTATTCCATTCTCCTGTCATTGGAACCAAAAGGATCCAGCCGGCTGGGAGTCCTGTCTCCATCCAGTATAAAAGGAATGAAACTTTGTGTAGTGATAGATTTTCCTGAACCATTCTGACCGCGGAGAAGCAATTTACCGTCTGCAAAAGAAAATACTTCATCATCGTACAGCCAGAAATTCACAAATCCTATTCGATTCATATGCCAACGCTCACTCATCTGTTCTTCTCCTTTGCATCAAACTCTGCCGGATAACTCCCGATCATTTTTCCTGCCGCCGGATAGATGACAAGTTCTTCGCCACACTCGTCAATCATCATCCATGATTTCATATAAGAAATAACCGATGTCAACAGTTTTTCATCCTCCATCTCTCTGTATTCCTTGCTCCATGCCAGTCTGTACTTATCGCGGCAATGGCAAATTTCTTTCTGAAACTCTTTTGTTGAAACCACAATGCACCCGTCATACCGCTCTTTCCAAACACCCACGTCTGCTTTTTCCCTAATCCGTCTGCACAAAAGTAAAACAAGTTCCGGAAGCATAGCCTCTCTTGGATGCATTTCTCCAAAAGATTCCCCTTCATCCATCACCAGAAAAGCAGCGTTTTTATGGATATGAAGCTGTCCTCCCAAATATTCACTGAAATTTTTCTGTATCCACTGCCGCTGGTTTTTCAAATAGATACTATCCGGGTTATCGGACTGGCTCCAGTAAAGGACCGGGGCCGCAGCTATCTGCCTGTATACACGATTAATCCTGTAATGCCCTCTGTCCGCTTCGCCTTCCTGATTCTGCTGCCTCTCAAAGTCTTCCCATGACTGAAAACCAGCTATGCTATATGCAAAATTTACCGCCATATATCTGGAAAGCCCTGTGTTCTCATATAAGATCTCCTGTCCGATGCTGCTGCCGACATTATCACTGCTCCCTTCATACGCTTCTAACAGCCTCATGTTCTCACAAAACTGCAGCACTCTTACGAGAGACTTCCTCTGTGTAAAAGAAGTCCAGTCTACATCCATCACATCTTTTAGCTGCAGCTCCAGCATATCTACCAATTCAGATAACAAAAATTGCTCCTGTTCTTCCTTATCTTCCAGGAATATTAAGACAGCGCAAAAAAGACAGTAATCCCCGCTCTCAGTAAAATCTGTAATGCCCATATAGCCTTCCGCACAGGCAGGTATTTTCTCCACCTTTAATATCTGTTCATTATTGATCACCGCCCACCCCAACTGTTCCCGGAAAAATTTCTGACATTTCGTCAGTTCTCTGCGAACTTTCACATATAATTCTTTATCTTTCTTTTTGTCAATCCAACAATTCTCTATTAATGCCCTTACCGCTTCCATTTTTCCTAATCCTCAAACTGAAATATATATTTAGGCATCACCAATTTCCCATCTTCACATTTTAGAGTGTGGCTTCCTTCCTGTTTTATTAAACGAAATGCCTGTCCATACTCGGTACGTCCACTTTTGGAAACAGTCAGATTCGCCTGTGCTATCCAGCGCAGAAAAGTATCCCTTGTATTCACTGAAATGCAGTCGTCAATCCGACTGATATCCAGTTGGCCATCCTGAATATATTTCATAACCAGCTTTCTGTCTTCCTCCAGTTTTTTCAAATATTGGTTACGCTGTGCAAGTTTCTCCAGCGCTTTACTTTCAAACCCGGATTTTTGTATTTTGGGTTTATATGTTCTTGTATGGGGCTTTAATTCATATTCCGATGGCAATTCATCAAAAACGCTGCTGTTTATGCTATCCGTGGAACGCGGACAGTTTACTCTAAAATGCCGCACATGCTGTATTCCGAATATATGTGCCGAAAGTTTATGTGCCGCTTCCACATTTTCGCACCGCGCAAACATCTGGATAAAATTCTTATAATCTTCCTTACGGCTGATTCCCCAATTTTGTATCTGTACGATCAGCGCTGCATTTTGTATGATTTTCCGTATCACTTCATCTGTAATATCCATTACTTTCTGGCTTTCGCTTGGGTGCTTATCGGTCGAAATAAACCAATCTGACAGGCTCTTCCATTTTCCGTAAATATTTTCTCTTATCGCATTCTCCCTTAAATCCTGGATTTCCGAATTCGGATGTGGAATTGCCAGCTCACTTTCAATGACTCTCTCCAATACCCCGTCTACCATCTTCTGTGACAATTTCTTAATGATATTTTCAATACGTATGGATTTATTCTGAAGCTGCTGCACAAACTCCTGTAGATAAGAAATAAATCTATCTTTATGTATGACAAATTCAATAGACTTGAGAACTTTATCTGATTTGCCTGAATAGAATTCTCTCAAATAATCCTGATAATTCCGATTTAACCTCTTAAAATCTTCCTGCAAATTGCTCCACCATTCATTCACGGCTTTCAGTTCCTGACGGTCAATCTGCTCCATTTCATTCAAGGCATTTTCAATCCGCACAAAATAATTCATGGACAGATTCCCACTATCCATGAAAAGATTTTCAAGCTTTACCGTCATTCTCTCTATCTCTACTGCATATTCCGACATTGTATAACGGTACTGCTTATTTTTATATTCCGCAATCGTATAAACTCTTTTCGGATCCTGAATAGGGGTAAGATTTTTCCATCCAACTAACGCCTCTAAATCTGTTTTCAACTGCTCCATAGCATAATCTAAAAACTCTGGATACTCCTTAAGCAGCTCCAACACATCTTCCTTGTATAATTGAAAATGCATTTTTTCGTACTCTATAAAAAAAATCCGCATAATACGCCTGTATTGCGGCGCATTACCAGCAGATAAATATATAGTTTCCTGAATTGATTCCAAATAATTCAAATTGTATCCCCCTTCCCCCCGTATAGTCTTCTTTAAAAATCTCATTAATTACCGGGATAATCATCTGACGATCATCATTTAAGATTGTCCAAAACACCCCGTCATATATAATCCCCTTATAAAACCCTCCATATTTCTTAGTGAAAATCATATCATTTTAATATCGTATACACAATTACATTTAAAATATAATTTGTTTTTTCAAATCCCCTGCGTTTAATTCACCATCTCAATTTACCCAATGATATACTAACAGACTGATTTTATCTATACTATTCACTGCAACCCACTTTCTATTACTAACCCAGACCAACCAGAAATATGAGGTACAGGTATTTTGTCATTTCGTGCAAGAATTTCACTTAAAGCATGAATTTGATGAGCAATCAAAAAAACTCTTTAATCGACAAGATATCCGAAAAACAAAGTGCTTATTATCCCAAAAACCTCCTCCTTTCTACTCTGGCAGCCTATCTACCTCAAACCGGAAAACTCTTCGCCACACACAGCTCCCGTTGATGTCAAGTAATTGTCACGAACTTTTTTGACTTTTCCCACGTGAAAATCGCTGCCCGCATAACTTCGTGGAGTACGGTCGATTATTGGTAAGTTGAAGCAAAATTGACGGTGAATTATTGTCAAGTTGTTTTACCAGTAAACAGTATTCAAATTATCTCCTACACCAATACGATATCCTATTCTTTCAGCTATTTTAACACAATATCTTTCATATTATATGCTTTCATTTTCTTTCCTGCCTTTTCATACTTATATTTTAAATACCATTCAAACTTCTGCTCATGTGTAGAAATAAATATTTGTGTATTTTTGAACTCAAATCGCAAAATATCCACCAGCCCTACCATATTTACATCATCAATTGTCTGAATAGGATCATCTATCAACAAAAGAGGCAAAGACTGTTGTTGTGCATACACTTGATTCATACATAATAGGAATGATAATGAAACAGCTGCAAGTTGCCCTGAGCTCATATTATATAATATATCATGGTTATCATCTGCGGAATGAATCAATTGTAAATTTTCCATCTTCTCATCCGTTAAAATAAAAATACTTTTTCCACAGAATTTCTGTTGCAAAATCTTAGCTGTATATACATGCAACATGGGTTCAATATCATAAATAACGTTTCGTTTATAGTCTTTAACTCCCTCATCTATAGCCGTCCTATATTCACACAATTCGTTATAAACTTCATTTAACTTTATGCATCTTTTTTTAATCTGCAAAAGTTCTTGTTTTTTATTCAAAATCAATTCTTTGTTTGTGTCATAAAAACACCTTTTGACATAAGCTTTCTTCATATATAGATTAGCTCTAGTATTCACTAGAAATCTGGTTTCATCCTTATCATAATATTTTTCATAGTCCCGTTCAAATTTTTTCATTACCAATTGTGCCTCAATATCCTCAGGTAATATCTTTAAACTCTTTTTTATGCTTTCGATAAAAGTCTCATATCCTTTAGAAATTTCGGTTATATCCTTCTGGTATTTTTTTGGTAAAGTGATATTTATTCTCTGTAGCAAATCTCTAATTTCATTCAAATTTCCTTTATACTTCTCTGCTTCCTGATATTTATTATAGAGTGCTTCTGTCACTCTGTCCCGCAAAGAATGCTGTATAGCAACCAATACTTTATTCATATATTTTTCATATATTCCATCAATCGCATTTTGAATATCTTTGGATGTTCCCTCACTTAAAGCAAGTAATTTTTCCCCTTCTGAAGCAATCTTACTTTCCAATATTTTACTTTCTTCATATGGTGCGCCACAAAAGGGACATTCTTTATCACTAATTGCCCCTTGTTCTATAGCCTTTCTAGTATTCTGCAATAAAACAGTTCTTGTTTTATTGAGACTTGTAATAATACCGTCAACAGCCCCCTGTGTCTGTTCCATTTTTTTAATTATATCTATTTCTTCCTTAATCTGTGTGACAGTATCTTCATCCATCAGCTTTTCATCAGACACTGTTTTCCAGTTAATATCATGCAATTCTCTTTTTTCTATGCTTTTTTCCAACAACTCTAACCGTTGTTGTTTATGATATTTTTCTTCAAAAGAATTTTCATTTTGGATCAGCGCAAAATATCGATAAGCATACTCAAGTTTATTGCTTTCATAACGAATATCATCACTCCCTATAAAAGGATGTAATAAATCCTGAAATGGCTTATTCCATATATAATCAATACAAGCCTCTTGATGTTCGGCATAATACATCAAATTATCCAATTCCTTATTCGCTGCTTCATACTCATCATCATTTAATAAAGGCTTTTGTTCATCCCATTTAATCCCTTTCTGTGAAAATAAGCACTGATACTCTATTCCTTCTCCCTTCTCCTCATTCTGGTTAACTTCAGCATTTCTCTGTAATCTTTCAATTTCCTCTTCGAGTTTGTTTCTATTTATTTCGAGTTTTTGAATATATCCCAAATTATTCTTTATATTTGAATTTTTTAGAGAAAAAATGATCTTATCTATCCTATCTATTTCTTCTTTCTGCTTCTCTGGCAACTGAAATAAGAACTCCATGGCAATAGATTTATCCTTTTTTGTTTCCTTTAAAAACTGCAAATGTTCATCTTGAGAAAGGAAGCAGCATTTGTCAAAAAATTCTGTAACATTATCCAAATGATATTTTTTTAAGAATGATGTCTGCTCTTCTAACCCAATTATCTCTTCACCATTAATAAAAAGTTTTCTTTCAAATTTTTCAAATATTCTATGAGGATTATTATCAGTAGTAGCTTTATTCTTTTTACTATTTGATGGCTTCTCATAAAGACGTTTTAACTGAATCTCACAGTTTTCTTCTTCCAAAGTCAATATAACATATGCTTCTTTTGATGGATCAGTAATTAAAATCTTTTTATCATACTTTTCATTCTTTGCTACTCCCAAATTTTCATTGTAAGTTTTTATTCGTTTTATTTCTCCTGTTAATGCCAGTTCCAATGCATCAAAAACAGTAGTCTTACCATATCCATTAGGTCCATTTAATAAAACTAAATCCACCTGAGAGACATTCTTTATTATTTCAAATTCTTGGTCAAAAAGTTTTATATTTTTTACTACAAGACTTTTAATCCTCATTATTTATTACCTCCAGAACTCCCTGATCATTACTATTCCGTTGCTCTATCAATGTATCTACCCATTTATAAAGAGCATCTTCATCTTCCAGCTTTTCCAAATCCATGCTTAATTTATTTATAAGTTCTAGGTCAATCTCCATTGCCGCACATCTTTTTTCTATAAAGCTTTCCGCTGCCTGATACTTTATATCTTTCTTTTTCTGGTACTCATAAAAGCTTAGAAAGGGAATTTTTATAAACATATTAATCAAAAAGTCATATTCAAATGAATCCTTATTTGATTTTTTGTATTCTCGAAAAGATTCCTCTGTAAAATATTCCTCGCACAATAATTCAAATTTACCTATATTTTTTTGTGCAAATTTTTCCATTTTGTCTGTATATAAAAAGACATTTTTCTTGAAATAATTTAAATCCTCTTCTATAAGACAAATAATCTTACTTATTTCACTAATTTCCTCTTCTTTTTCTATTTTATAATATTCATCTTCTTCTATACGCAAACAAAATATGCAAGTTGTATTTTTATCCATATCCGGCTGATATATTTTACTTTTTTTCAATTGATGAAATATATCCTCCGCCTCACTTTGAAGATTAGACAGCTGTTCTTTTTCTTTTAAAAAGAAAAAATAATAATAAGAATCATATTCTCGTTTTACAAATAGAGTATCGTAATCTCCATATCCTATATCCACTCCATCAACACCCACCATAGCTTCTATAAATCTGCGCACTGCTTTCTCTCCTGTTCATAATTTTTATCAAATAAGTTTCTCTACCACATCTTGAGCCCTTATAAATTTTGGCTTCTTAGGCTTACAAATACTGTTACGACTATCATCACTACTCTCTACAGCTTCTCGACTCATGTACTTTTCACTAATTTCAGTATAATCACTGTCCCACAGAGTTTCATCGTTTGAATGCAAATGTACTGTAATTAACTTATCCGCTTCAAAGACCGGACTAACCAGTTCTGCATTCTTGTTGATTCCTTCAACGATATTTTTCACCACTCTTTGTGCCTTGCTCCCCACAATTGCTGTCAAAAAAGCATTATCTCCAAAATCATTGAGCACAGTTCTTGTCCTATTATTCTCCTCGACAAAATATTGTTCTGGAACATTTCTCAACACTTCAAACACCGATTCTTCTAGACCGTCTTTTTGCATTAATTCATTCAAGCAACTTCGATCCTTTATCTTCTTACTACAATTAGGATTGTAACTGAAACACATTTTTTTAAACTCCTCATCACTTAAATCTATTCCATTATCTTTAGAATTAAACAATTTACATTCGTAACTATCTTCCCCTTCACAGGCATTGTCACAGCTAATCAAACAATATTCAGAGACCGCTTCGTCATATATTCTTCTTAACGCTGCAATATTTGCTTTTGTATCATAATTAGAAAGACCTTCATCCAAAATTTGAATCATTTCCGCAAATGGAATGTGCTTTTTATATTTCTTTTTATTCCGCATTAATTCATGTCTGCTTAAAATCTGTTCTCTCATATAACCAACTAATTTATCTGCTATATATTCATATTGCTCTTTAATTAAATTATCTGAACTTTTTGTAATACACTTGTACTTCTCCACTTGCTCCACAATTTTTTCATAAAGCTCATTTCCATTGCAAGATTTTATATTACCATCGTATAGATATAATTCTATTTTTTCATCAATACCAGAGATTGCTAAATCCTTATCCAAATATTCTTTCAAATGCTTTACTGCTTCTATAGTTACTTCTAAATCATTCTCATTTTTTACACGTTTTACTATATCGCTTAATAAGTATGTATATGAAGCACGTTTTAAACAGATGGGGTCTTGCTCAATTATTTCATTTACCTTCTCTTTAAAATCTGGACCAACTTGATCATTCCTTGTTCGAGCCAATACAGATATTTTTTTATAAAATTCTAAAATACTATTTTTCCAATTGATCAACAACTGATTTATTTCTTTTTCCTCTTCCTTAATTTCTCTACTGGTATGTAAATACGCTTTAGGTACCCCAAGATTCTGCTGATTTAAAAAACCCTTTTCAAGCATCAACTGTATCAACGCTCTTTTATATGCACAAATATTATTCTCCTGTCGATTTTTAACTTGATGAATAGAAAGATAAGTTTTTCCATTTTCATCTTCTCTGACAATAGCAACATCTTCCCAGTTCTCCACTTCAAGCTGATATATTAATCCAATTGTCTCTTTATCTAAAGCATCCGGTGATGACAACAACCTGCAAATTTGTTTCAGAGCCACATAAATTGCTACATAACCTTGATATATATATCCACTCCATGTAGCTGTCGCATCATGTTCAAAACCTGAATCCATTTCATATTCCCCTTTCATCACATTTGTTAGAATAAGCCAAGCTTTCGTTGTATCTCATCCACCAATCGATATACCATACTCACAGGCCACATCTCTGACGGCTTCTTTTTCCCATTCTCTAAGCACTTCTTGTAACAC
>ERZ777011.274-NODE-274-length-83056-cov-88.148564_pt1 | contig 83056 bp, 61 predicted proteins | sample MGYA00374964_ERZ777011 | MGnify/ENA primary metagenome ERZ777011 (study PRJEB29310, sample SAMD00008975) | mouse gut metagenome | study: EMG produced TPA metagenomics assembly of the Metagenome analysis of fecal microbiota from mouse which was promoted... | reverse complement strand
TTAGGGCAAAGATACTAATTGTTGAGAAGCCCACATGATTTTATCGGTGAGCCATGAGTTTGTGCTGATATTTAATAAATAAAAACGAATTGGGCTAAACGGGATATGTAGAAGAGGAGAGAGGATAATGAAAAAGGTCTGAAAAGAGACTTTCATGATTGAAGTTTTCTTTTCAGACCTTTGACAGTATGTATGGTGAGATTTATTCCAATACGATGGGTTTATATTGGGGTACTAACGTTTTCATGATTATCCAGCCCACCAGATAAGCTACGGCACAGATACAGAACATGATGAAATAGCCGGCAGGTTTGCCTTCAAATCCCATAAATGTCATGTGCGTTTCGTCAGCGTGAACAAACAGAAGACCTGCGCCGAACTGCATCAGCATAGAGCCTACGCCACCGGCCATACCGCCGATACCTGTAATACTTGCAATTGCCGATTTCGGGAACATATCACCTACGGTAGAGAAAATGTTGGCCGACCATGACTGGTGGGCAGCGCCACCGATACCGATAAGGATAACTGGGAACCACGGAGAGAACGTACCCAACGGTTGTGCCAGCAATACTACCAACGGGAAGAACGCGAAAATCAGCATCGCCTTCATACGTGCCGCATATGGATTCATACCCGTCTTATTGATAAAGATAGTCGGAAGTTTACCACCATAGATAGACAGCATGGTCACTGCGTAGAGGGTGAAAATCAAGGCCATTCCTAATCCGTCGGATGTTTTGATGTTAAACTGGGTATTCAGGTAAGACGGAGTCCAGAACAAGAAGAACCACCACACACCGTCCGTCATGAACTTACCGGCAGCAAAAGCCCATGTCTGCTTGTAAGTGAAACATTGAAGGAAGCTCATCTTCTTTTCGTCTTTCTCTTCAACAGCTACAGGGGCAGCGCCTTCTTCGTATTTATCCTGCTCGATATAATCCAATTCGGCTTTGTTGACGTGCTTACTCTTTGATGGGGCATCGTACATGAATACCCACATACCCATCCAGACGAAACCTAGTGCACCGATAACGATAAATGCCATTTCCCATCCCCATGCTTTCGCAATCAGCGGGATAGAAACCGGAGCAATCAAGGCACCGATAGAAGCACCGGCGTTGAAGATGGAAGTAGCGTAAGCGCGGTCTTTCTTAGGGAAGTATTCTGCCGTTACTTTGATGGCAGCCGGGAAGTTACCCGCTTCGCCAAGAGCCAGGATACAGCGTGCGGCAAGGAAACAGTACATACTTACGGTAGCCACTACCACCACTACGTCGCCCGTAGCCGCCATCAGTTCGGCTGCGCTATGCAGACCTACATACTGTTCGGTTACGATTCCGCAAAGTGCGTGCATACAAGCACCTGCCGACCATACACCGATTGCCCAAAGATATCCCTTCTTCGTGCCCATCCAGTCGATAAAGCGACCGGCGAACAACATACATATTGCATATACAATAGAAAAAACGGAAGTAATCGTACCGTAGTGAACTTCGTTCCAATGAAATTCCGGTTTAATAAACTCGTCCCAGGTAAGGGAAAGCACCTGACGGTCGAGATAGTTAACTGTAGTAGCGAAGAATAGCATAACACAGATAGTCCATCTGTAGTTTGTCATTTTCTCGCTTGTTTTTTGAAATGCATTCATGATAATGGATTTAAATAGATTTTGATTCGTTGACAAAGGTCGGTATTTCGACTGGATTTCATTTGTAAAATTTGGTCGAATTCATGTATTATTCGTTACATTTATATGCTATTTGTTTCAAAGAGTATATGTATCGTTTCATAACACGTCTAGTCTGTAACGTTTTGGGGGAGGTTGAAGTGTATATAACCCCGAAAAACTTCATCCCTTCTCCCGCGGGGAAAAGGATGAAGTTTTTCGGATTTTATATATGTAATGCAGAGCCGCGCAACGATTAGCGCATTTCTGTATATTTGAACTTGTCCATGTCTCCGTAGTCGAGGTTTTCACCAGCCATACCCCAGATGAACATGTAGTTGCTTGTTCCGGCAGCAGCGTGGATAGACCATTCCGGTGACATGATAGCCTGTTCGTTCTGCATCCATACGATGCGTTCTTCCTGAGGTTCGCCCATGAAATGACAGATGGCGTTGTCGGCAGGCACGTTGAAATAGAAGTAAGCTTCCACACGACGGCTGTGAGTGTGAGCCGGCATTGTGTTCCATACGCTACCCGGTTTCAGTTCGGTCAATCCCATTTGCAGTTGGCAAGGACCTTCTTCAAGTACATTGTTCACAATCAACTGGTTGATAACGCGGTCGTTACTTTCTTCCATCTTTCCTGCTGCGAAAGAGTTAGCTTTCAGAGAACCTTTGCGTCCGTCGATAGTAATCAACTGAGTCTTGTATTCCTTGTGGGCAGTAGCGGAATTGATATAGAACTTGGCGGGATTACTTGAATCTTTGCTTTTGAAAGTCACTTTCTGCTTGCCTCTACCTACGTACAGAGCATCTTTGAATTTCAAAGTATATTCTTTTCCGTCAACAGTTACGATACCTTCGCCACCAATGTTGATGACACCCAGTTCGCGACGTTCCAGGAAGAATTTAGCTTTTAGCGGGTCGATAGTTTCCAGTACCAATTCTTTCGTTGCAGGAACAGCACCACCGAAGATAAGGCGGTCGTACATAGAATAAGTAAGGTTGATTTCGTTCGGAGCCATTACTTTTTCCATCAGGAAGCTACTACGCAGGCGGTTTGTATCATACGTTTTCACGTCTTGCGGATTGCAAGCCACTTGCATCTTGTAATTCACCTGGGCAGAAGCAGATATAGCTGCGATGCCCAACATCATTGCAATTGCTAATTTTCTCATCTTTCAAATTTTTATTTGGATTATATATTATATACTACTTATTGTCAGTTGCGGGTTTTCAATTTATTCCTTATTACTGTTCAATGCATTTTTCGCATCGTTTCTAGTCATGCGGATACGGTTGTAGATTGCCATTCCGAGTGCAAGAACCACGAGGATGGCAGGACCGATAATCTTCAAACTATAAGTCAGGTGGAAGATACCCCAGCAGAAAAGGCTGGAAGCGAAGTCGAGTGCGCCGCCTTCAAAGCCTGCGGGAATATTCACTGTCTGGTCGCCCGTAGCGTCATATACGTCTTTAGCGGCCAAGGTGAAGAATCCGGCAAGTTCAGTCACGAAATACAGACCGACGATTAATGCTACCAGGCCGATAATGAATGACTTCACTACGTTACCTTTTGTAATAGGCAGAATCATCGGGAACAAATAGAACATACCTGCCAAGGAAGCCAGCGGTAAGAAACGGTTGCCCGGGAGGATAACTGCAAGGAAAATGGTTACAGGAATCAAAAGCAATGAAACCACCAGCGTAGTCGGGTGACCGATAACCAGTGCAGGGCTCATACCGATGCTCAGACCTGTATTGTTCTTATATTTTTTAGCGATAAGTTCGCGGGTAGCGTCAGAGATAGGTTTCAAACCTTCGATGAAAAGACTGGTGATGCGGGGAATCAATTCCATTACCGCACCCATCTTGATACCCAGTCCGAGAATGCCCGGAATACTGTCTACCACTTCTTTCCAGCTTCCGCAGCCCAATGCCCCGATAGCACAGCCAATCACGATACCCAGGAACAACGGCTCGCCCATCAGACCGAATTTCTTCTTCATACCTTCCGAGTCGATATTCAGTTTATCGAATCCCGGAATCATATCGAGCAGTTTGTTGATAACAATAGCGAACGGAACAAAACTTTGGCAGAACGGTTGAGGAATAGAGATGCCGTCCATTTTATCATAGAACTTCTGGAAAGCGGGAGCGGTCATATCAGCCATTACCAGCGTAATGATGTAGCAGATGATGGCAGCGAAGAATCCCCAGTAGATATTGTCGGAAGCAAAATAAACGATGGCTCCGATAAATGCGAAGTGCCAATAGTTCCAAAGGTCGATATTGACAGTACGTGTTGTCTTGGTAACCAACATAAGGATGTTGACACCCAGGCAAACCGGGATAATGAAAGCACCGACCGAAGTATTGTAGGCTACTGCTGCTGCAGACGGCCAACCCATGTCGAAAATACCCAGTTCCAATCCGTAGATTTCTACCATTTTACTTAGTGCAGGGCCCAGGCTGCTGGTAAGCAATGCTGTCACTACCGACAATCCGACGAAACCGACACCTACTAATAAACCGCTTTTCAGCGCTTTAGCAAATTTAATTCCGATACATACTCCTAAAATTGTGAAAATGACCGGCATCATCACTGCCGCCCCAAGACCGATAATGTACTTGAATACTTCTTCCATTCTGTTCTATTTTTTCTCTGTTTTAAATGATAAATAACTGTGTTTCCCCCAGAGGGTATTAGTTGTAAACCGTGCCAAAAGTACGACCTTTTCCGCTTTCTTCCAAAACGAAACTATTAATTTATGAGATATTGCATCAAAAATGGACATTTTTGACGTTTGCGTGCACAAAATTAGTCGTTTCCGTGCACGAAAAACAAAAAATGCACCTACTTGATTAAAAAATCCAACTGGCTTTAGCGGAAAAACACTACTTTCGTAGCGTGAAAGACTCGTATGTTTAATCCTTAAAATAACAAACCATGAGACGAATCCTTTTTTATAATTTTTTTATATTGGCTCTACTGGTCACAATAGCCCTTCCGGCATCCTCCCGGCAGGTAGACAGCAAGCTGCCCTGGTCTGTGCGGATGACTGAATCGGAGATGATTCGCTATCCCGAATCCTGGCAACTCGACTTCCAGCCGAAGTTGAAGTGGGATTATTGCCACGGATTGGAACTGGGAGCCATGCTTGACGTTTACGATATGTATGGCGACAAGAAAATTCGCGATTATGCCATCGCGTACGCAGACACGATGGTACACGATGACGGAACGATTACCGCTTATAAATTAACCGATTACAGTCTCGACCGCATCAACTCCGGAAAGATTCTTTTCCGTATCTATGAGCAGACGAAGAATCCTAAATATAAGAAAGCGCTCGATTTGCTTTACAGCCAGTTTGCGGGACAGCCCCGCAACGCGGACGGCGGTTTCTGGCACAAGAAGATTTATCCCCATCAGATGTGGCTGGACGGCCTTTATATGGGGGCTCCTTTCTATGCGGAATATGCGTTCCGCAACAATCTTCCGCAGGACTATGCGGATGTTATCAATCAGTTTGTCACTTGTGCCCGTCATACATACGACCCCAAAAACGGTCTGTACCGTCACGCTGCCGACGTAAGCCGCACTGAACGCTGGGCTGACCCGGTGACCGGACAATCCAAGCACAGTTGGGGACGTGCTATGGGGTGGTATGCCATGGCTTTGGTGGATGCTTTGGAGTTTATCCCGAAGCATGAGGCCGGAAGAGATTCCCTGCTTGCCATTCTGGATAACATTGCCGTTCAAGTGAAGCAACTGCAAGATCCGAAGACCGGGGGATGGTATCAAGTGCTTGACAAGAGCGGTGAGAAAGGGAATTATCTTGAATCATCCTGTTCCGCCATGTTTGTTTATTCCTTATTCAAGGCAGTCCGTTTGGGGTATATTGATAAGTCTTACCTTGGCGTAGCATTAAAAGGATACAAGGGTTTTCTGGATAACTTTATTGAAGTAGATGGAAACGGATTGGTAACCATCACCAAAGCCTGTGCCGTAGCCGGACTGGGCGGAAAGGTGTACCGTTCCGGTGATTATGAGTATTATATCAACGAAACTATCCGTAATAACGACCCCAAAGCTGTAGGACCTTTTATCATGGCGAGCTTGGAATACGAACGCTTACAAAAATAATTTCTACCGATGAAAAGGGTGTTTTTTAAAGGAATGATGTTGTTGCTCCTGTTTGGTGCAACATCGGTCTATTCACAACAACAGCAACGCAAAGACACGTTAGTCGTCACACGCGACGGGACAGGAGATTACCGCAATATTCAGGAAGCAGTGGAAGCTGTCCGCGCTTTTATGGACTACACGGTGATTATCTATATAAAGAACGGTACGTACAAAGAAAAACTGGTGATTCCCTCTTGGGTGAAGAACGTACAGTTGGTAGGCGAAGATGCAGAAAAGACGATTATCACGTACGATGACCATGCCAATATCAACAAAATGGGAACGTTCCGCACCTATACCGTCAAGGTGGAAGGCAATGACATCACTTTCAGAGACTTGACGATTGAGAATAATGCGGCTCCTTTGGGGCAGGCGGTGGCTCTTCACACCGAAGGCGACCGGCTGATGTTCGTCAATTGCCGCTTTCTCGGTAATCAGGATACTGTCTATACAGGTTCGGAAGGAGACTGTCTTTTATTCACCAACTGCTATATAGAAGGTACTACCGACTTTATTTTCGGTCCTTCTACGGCACTTTTTGAATATTGCGAACTGCATAGCAAACGTGATTCGTATATCACCGCCGCTTCGACTCCTCAAAATGAAGAGTTTGGCTATGTCTTCAAAAACTGTAAACTGACCGCTGCTCCGGGAGTGAAAAAGGTATATCTAGGTCGCCCTTGGCGTCCGTACGCCGCTACGGTGTTTATCAATTGTGAGTTTGGTGGCCATATCCGCCCCGAAGGATGGCATAACTGGAAGAATCCGGAGAATGAAAAGACAGCCCGTTATGCGGAATCTGGAAACACAGGCGAAGGTGCAGGTACATCGGGACGTGTGACATGGGGGAAACAACTCACAAAAAAGGAAGCATTGAGGTACACACCGGAGAATATCTTTAAAGAAAGCAGTAACTGGTATCCCTATAAGTAGAAACATTAGCGCTTCTGACAGGCGCTACGATACGAAATGTCTGTTTCCGGTCTTGAAACTAGAGTTTCTTCAGCGTGAAACTGAAGTTTCCATTACTTGAAACTAGAGTTTCTTCAGCGTGAAACTGAAGTTTCTATTACTTGAAACTAGAGTTTCTTCAGCGTGAAACTGAAGTTTCTATTACTTGAAACTAGAGTTTCTTCAGCAGGAAACAAAATGTTTCACGTCATTGAACACTTTGTTCCGATAAGGATAAGCAAACTTGGATACGAGAGAAACGTAGCTTCCGGTAGCTTTTGGAAATTAAAGAAGGTTGGGAAGCGGTGATAGGTTGGGTGATAGGTGATAGATTGGGTGATAGGTTGAAAAATAACCTATCACCGCTTGAAATGCCGATGAATAGGGCGTTTGATGGATGCCGGTGATAGGTGAAAGAGAAAAATGATTTTTTGTTATAGAGTATAGCATAAAGAAAATGAAAGAAAATAGAAGTATATTAGTACTGTTGTTGGCAGTAGCCTTTGTTCTCTGCTCTGCATTTCGCGCGGACAAGCCTGTCGTAACTATCTTTATGATAGGGGATTCGACTATGGCTAACAAGAAGTTGGACGGCGGAAATCCCGAACGTGGCTGGGGAATGGTACTTCCCGGATTTTTCTCCGAGGACATAAAGATAGACAATCATGCAGCCAACGGACGCAGTTCCAAGAGTTTTATCTCCGAAGGACGTTGGGCAAAAGTCATCTCCAAAGTGAAGAACGGTGATTATGTCTTTATCCAGTTCGGACATAATGATGAAAAAGCGGATTCTACCCGACACACCGAGCCGGGAACTACATTCGATGACAATCTCCGCCGATATGTAAACGAAACCCGCTCGAAAGGCGGCATCCCCGTATTGTTCAATTCCATCGTCCGCCGTAACTTCGTCCAACCGCAGGATGCCTCTATCACTAAGGATATCCGCCGGACACCGGGGGAAAAAGAGCAACCCAAAGAAGGGACGGTCTTGTTCGATACGCATGGAGCTTATTTGGATTCTCCACGCAATGTAGCGAAAGAGCTCGGAGTCGTATTTATTGATATGAACAAAATCACTCACGACCTGGTGCAAGAGCTCGGACCGGTAGAATCGAAAAAGCTTTTTATGTTTGTCGCCCCCAATCAGATTCCCGCTTTTCCGAAAGGCCGTGAAGACAATACCCATTTGAATGTCTATGGAGCGCGAACCATCGCAGGCCTGGCTGTCGATGCCATCGGCAGGGAAATTCCCGAATTGGCAAAATATATCCGTCATTACGATTATGTGGTAGCCCAAGACGGTAGCGGTGATTTCTTTACCGTGCAAGAAGCTATCAATGCTGTCCCCGACTTCCGTAAAAATACCCGTACCACGATTCTCGTTCGCAAAGGCACTTACAAAGAAAAGATAATCATCCCTGAAAGTAAGATTAATATCTCCTTGATAGGAGAGGAGGGCGCAGTATTGACTAATGACGATTTCGCCAATAAGAAAAACGTATTCGGTGAAAACATGGGAACTTCCGGTTCGTCCGGTTGTTATATCTATGCTCCGGACTTCTATGCAAAGAATATCACATTCGAGAACTCATCCGGTCCCGTAGGGCAAGCTGTCGCCTGCTTTGTCTCTGCCGACCGTGCATTTTTCAAGAATTGCCGCTTCTTAGGCTTCCAGGATACCCTCTACACTTACGGCAAACAAAGCCGCCAATATTACGAAGACTGCTACATCGAAGGAACGGTAGATTTTATCTTCGGTTGGTCTACGGCTGTGTTCAATCGCTGCCATATTCATAGCAAGCGTGACGGCTATGTGACCGCCCCTTCTACCGACAAAGGAAAAAAATACGGTTATGTCTTTTACGACTGCAAGCTCACCGCAGAACCGGAAGCTACAAAAGTGTATCTTTCCCGTCCTTGGCGTCCGTATGCGCAAGCTGTATTCATCCGTTGCGAACTGGGCAGACATATTCTTCCCGTTGGCTGGAACAACTGGGGCAAGAAGGAAAACGAGAAAACTGCCTTTTATGCCGAATATGAGAGCCGTGGCGAGGGAGCCAATCCAAAAGCGCGTGCCGCTTTCTCCCGTCAGTTGAAGAATCTGAAAGGGTATGAGATAAATGTTATTTTGGCAGGAGAAGACGGATGGAATCCGGTAGAGAACGGAAATAAACTGATAATGGTAAAGCGTTAAGCCCGATTCTGTTAAATTGCCGCTAAAGATTGCATGAAACTACAAGTATTTTTCTATCTTTACGGCACAGAACCGAGTGATATGATGAAGAAAACCTTAATTTCAGTAATTCTTTTGGTGGCTATTGCGTTCTCAACATACGCGCAACAGCACTGTTTTTTCACCCACTATTCTACTGAAGATGGATTATCCCAAAATACAGTGATGAACATCTTGCAGGACCATAAAGATAATCTCTGGTTTGCCACCTGGGACGGCATCAACCGTTTCAACGGATACACATTTAAGACATACAAGGCACGTCAGGGAAATTATATCAGCCTGACAAACAACCGGGTGGACCGCCTGTATGAAGATTGTTATGGTTTTATTTGGCTATTAACCTATGATAACCGTGTCCATCGTTTCGACCCGAAGACCGAGACTTTCGAACAGGTTCCGGCTGCCGGCGAAGAGGGGAGTACCTATTATGTGGGAGCTATCAAAGTATTGTCGAATGGTACCGTTTGGTTATTGACCGAGAGTGACGGTGCTATCCGTGTCAGCACCAATCCGGAGAAAGGGCATCAACTGGATATTGATATATACTCCCGGAAGTCGGGATTGTTTCCCGCCACTCACGTATATGAGGTTTATGAGGATAAGGCCGGCAATGACTGGCTGCTGACCGATAACGGACTGGGCATGATACCGCCCGGTGAGAAAACACCGGTTTCTTATTTTGTCGATACCAAAGGAAAGACCGGCGGGATGAACCAGGCTTTTTATGCGGTTCAGGAGCGTGACGAGGATATTTGTTTTACCTCGGACAAAGGAAGAGTCTGGCGTTATCAGAAAAGTAACGGTGAGTTTCATTTGCTCGAGATTCCTACCAAAGCCAATATTACCGCTATCTATGCCGAACAGGAAGAGGCAGTCATGGCGACAGACACAGACGGCTTCTTCACCTATGACATGAAAACCGGAGAGAGTGTGCACTACTCTCATGTGACTTGCAAAGACTTGCCCGATAAACCGATTCTTTCTATGTATGTGGACCATGCTTCGGAGATTTGGTTCGAACAGGAAGAACTAGGTGTGGTGGTTCATTTCAACCTTGCCACCGGAGTGGTGAAGCGGGAACAGATGAAAGTGGAATATAGCAATGCCGACCGTTCCCGTCCTGCTTTTCACATTCACGAAGATGTGAACGGATATTTGTGGGTGCATCCGTATGGCGGCGGTTTCTCTTATTTCGACCGCGAACGGAACTGCCTCGTTCCTTTTTATGATGATTTGGGCAGCCATAACTGGCGTTTCTCTAATAAGATTCATATTGCTTTCTCGGACAAACAGGGTAATCTGTGGCTTTGTACCCATTCAAAGGGATTGGAAAAAGTCACTTTCCGCAATGTCCCTTTCTCCATGCTGACCCCGGTTCCTCACGAATATGAATCGATAAGCAATGAGACACGGGCTATCTGTGAAGATAAACTGGGTAATCTGTGGGTAGGGCTGAAAGATGGAATCGTGCGTATTTATGATTCCAACCGTCAGTATAAAGGTTATTTGACGGAGAGCGGAACGATAGCTCTTTCCGGTGCTCCGATGCAGGGGACTGCTTACTTTATTATGCAGGATTCAAACGGCGTCATGTGGATTGCTACGAAAGGTAACGGACTGGTTTCCGCACGTCAGACTTCACCGACCGGCATGTCGTATCGGCTGACACGCTACCAGCACAATAAGGATGATATGTATAGCCTGAGCGACAACAATGTATATTGTGTGTACGAAGACCGCCACGGACGCATCTGGGCGGCTACCTTTGGCGGCGGTATCAATTACATTACTCAAAATCAGGAAGGGGAGACGCTCTTCATCAATCACCGCAATAATCTGAAAGGGTATCCCATTGACTTATGCTATCGAACCCGCTTTATCACTTCCGATAACAACGGGCGTATATGGGTGGGCACGACAACAGGGGCTATCGCGTTCGACGGGGATTTCAAGAAGCCGGAAGATATACGGTTTCATCATTTCTCGCGTGTACCTAATGATACGAACAGCTTGAGCAACAACGATGTGCACTGGATTATCCCTACTAAAAAGAAAGAACTTTATCTGGCTACTTTCGGCGGCGGACTGAATAAACTGTTGTCTATCGACAAAGACGGTCACGGAGAGTTTAAGTCTTACTCGGTGCTCGACGGGCTTTCTTCGGATGTGTTGCTCTCCATTCGCGAAGACCATAAGCAGAACCTTTGGATTAGCACAGAGAACGGCATCTGTAAATTCATCCCTTCCGAAGAGCGTTTTGAAAATTATGACGAACGGAGTATCAGTTTCCGGGTTCGTTTCAGTGAGGCGGCTTCTGTATTGACTTCCGAAGGGAATGTGATGTTCGGCACCAGTAACGGGGTATTTATGTTCAATCCGGACTCGATACGGAAAAGCAGTTATGTGCCGCCGATTGTTTTCGGCAAGTTGATGGTGAATAATGAGGACGTCACTCCGGGAAAAGCATCTATACTGAAAGTAGATTTGGATGATACGGAAAAACTGGTGCTTTCGCATGACGAGAATATTTTCTCTGTCCAGTATGCGGCACTTGATTACACGAATCCGCAGAATATACAGTATGCCTATATTCTCGATGGATTTGAGAAGCAGTGGACGTTGGCGGATAAACAGCGGAGTGTGACTTATACCAATCTACCGAAGGGAAATTATGTATTCCGCGTCCGGTCTACCAATAGCGACGGGGCGTGGGTGGAGAACGAGCGCATGCTGGATATTGTTATTCTTCCCTCTTTCTGGGAGACTCCGGTGGCATATGTGCTTTATGTATTATTTATACTGATTATCATTCTTGTGGCTGTTTATATCCTGTTCACTATTTACCGGCTGAAGCATGAAGTGTCCGTCGAACAGCAGATTTCGGACATAAAGCTGCGTTTCTTTACCAATATTTCCCATGAGCTCCGTACACCGCTTACGCTGATAGCGGGACCTGTGGAACAAGTGTTGAAGAATGATAAGTTGCCGGAGGATGCCCGTGAGCAATTGGTGGTGGTAGAACGGAATACCAACCGTATGCTTCGTCTTGTCAACCAGATTCTGGACTTCCGTAAGATTCAGAACAAGAAGATGAAGATGCAGGTGCAGCGTGTGGATGTCGTACCGTTTGTACGCAAGGTGATGGATAACTTCGAAGCCGTTGCCGAGGAGCACCGGATTGATTTCCTGTTTGAGACGGAGAAGCAGCACCTTTACCTTTGGGTGGATGTGGATAAGTTGGAAAAGATTGTGTTTAATCTGCTTTCCAATGCTTTCAAATACACGCCAAACGGGAAAATGATTACAGTTTTTATTCGAGAAGATGAGAATACTGTTTCTATCGGTGTGCAGGACCAAGGTATCGGTATTGCCGAGAATAAGAAGAAATCGCTGTTTGTCCGTTTTGAGAATCTGGTGGATAAGAATCTTTTCAATCAGGCTAGCACAGGAATCGGGCTTTCACTGGTGAAGGAGCTTGTGGAGATGCACAAGGCAACTATTTCCGTCGATAGCCATTTGGGAGAAGGAAGTTGTTTCAAGGTTGATTTCCTGAAAGGGAAAGGGCATTATGATGAGGAAGTCGAATTTATCCTTGAGGATGCGGAAACTCCCGTAAGGATGGGGCAGGTGGTGGATATTGCCAATGCATCGCTCCAGTCTGAAACTTTGGTGGCAGCAGACGGTAGAGGAGTTGAGGAATCACCTTCGGAGAAAGAAACGTCAGCGGAAGATAATTCCAAAGAACTGATGTTGCTGGTTGAGGATAATCAGGAATTGCGTGAGTTCCTGCGTAGTATATTTACTCCGATGTACAGGGTGGTGGAAGCTGCCGATGGTATGGAAGGCTGGAACAAGGCATTGAAGTATTTGCCGGATATTGTTATCAGTGATGTGATGATGCCCGAAAAAGACGGTATCGAGATGACCCGGGAACTGCGTGCGGATATGACGACTAGCCATATACCTATTATCCTGCTTACCGCCAAGACTACTATCGAAAGTAAATTGGAAGGGCTGGAGTATGGTGCGGATGATTATATCACGAAGCCTTTCAGCGCTACGTATCTGCAAGCCCGTGTGGAAAATCTGCTGATGCAGCGCAAGAAGCTGCAGAGTTTCTACCGCGATAGCCTGATGCATATCAACATGTCTGCTGTCCCCGAAAATTCGCCTGTACCGGCAGAGGTTGTGTCAGGGGAAGCAAACGGGGTTGAATCGGGGCAGGGAGCGCAACCTCAGCCTCAACCTGCTGTTCCCGATATGTCTCCCAACGACCGTAAGTTTATGGATACACTGGTGGAGCTGATGGAGCGAAATATGGATAATGGTGACTTGGTAGTAGATGATTTGGTACGCGAGCTGGCTGTCAGCCGTTCGGTATTCTTTAAGAAACTGAAAACGCTTACCGGACTGGCGCCTATCGAGTTTATCAAGGAAATCCGTATTAAGCGTGCCACTCAACTGATTGAAACCGGAGAGTTTAATATGACGCAGATTTCGTATATGGTCGGTATTAATGACCCGCGTTATTTCAGCAAATGCTTCAAGGCGCAGGTGGGGATGACACCGACGGAGTATAAAGAGAAGGTAGGCAGGTAGAAGGTAATAATTATCTATTCTATTTTTTAGGGAACAGGTGATTGACCAGGCTGTTCATATATACTTCAAGATTCGTATATTCCGGGCTTAAAGTATATTTGGCTCCGTCTGAAGGGTCATTAGGATTCAGATTGTGCGTCTTTTCCCATTCGTCAGGAATTCCGTCACCGTCAGTATCTTGTTGTGACGAACGGGTTTCTACATATTCATTCCATCCTTCTGCGTCGGCAGGAGTGTCTATCAGACCATACATTCCTCCATTGGAACCTTTGTACGTGTAGTTGCCTTCTTTCACTTCCTGCACAATTCGTGCGTCTATCTTGTCCGGAATGTTAGAGGCACCGGCGTATTTTAAAACAGCCTGATAAGCTTCGTTAGCAGGTTGGACAAAAGAATAATCTACTAAAATATTGAAACGGGAAGAAACCAGCAACTTTTCAGCCGGAACTTTATATGCGTTGTCTTTTACATAGAAAGCTGTAGGAGAAGTATTGTTATTGTTGGCATTTTCAATTTCTTTTAATTGGCTGGCTGATAAATCATTCCGGGAAGAATCGTATATATTTCCGTTCAGGTAAAATCTTCCATAGGTTCCTGCTTTCTGATTATTTGTTCCATCGTCTACATATGCTGTGAAAATGCGGCAATGTACTTTTTCTGCTACGTTTACAGGACCAGGTTTGTAGTAGTTGTTGACAATATTGTATGAGCCGCCTTGTGCTCCATAGGCTCCTTCGTTTGTCCAATTGTAGATGACATTATTGCATACATCTACTTTTTCCATATCTTCACGGTTGGAATAGCGGCTTCCACAAAGTCGTGGAGTGCGGTTGCTGTGATGGGCTATCAGATTGTGATGGAAAGTAGCCGGGCTACCTCCCCATATTCCACCATACCCGTGTGCTCCTTTCTCATGAATGGAGTTGGTAAGACTTTCGCTGACGATACACCATTGGAGAGTGAAATTGGTATTTCCATAAAATGACGCACATTCATCGGTACTCCAACTCATGGAACAATGATCTATGATAATGTTTTGCTTGCCAGGATAGCTTGCCTGGAATCCATTCATTGCGTCATCTCCTTTTTGTTGGATGTCTGCCCCCATTCGTGAACGAATGAAACGGATAATGACATTGTTTGCAGAAACATTAAGTGTATAGTTCTTTAGGCAGATCCCTTTACCGGGTGCGGTTTGTCCGGCAATAGTGATGTTGTCGTTTTTAATAGATAATTTCTTTTTTAGCGGTATGACTCCTCCCACAGCAAATACAATTGTTCTTGTTCCGCTTTTTTCTATCGCCCAGCGTAGTGTTCCTTCCGAGCCATCATCTGTGAGTTTGGTAACTGTATATACAGTACCACCTGCACCACCGGTTGTGTATTTGCCTGCTCCTTCGGCTCCTGGGAAAGCCGGGGTGTATTGCCGGTCGGGAAGTTGGGTTTCAGATTGGTTGTTGTCCGGTTCCTGTTCGGACGGAAGAGGAGACGCTATGGGATCGGTGTTTGAACAAGCTATAATAAGAAAACTTAGAATAATTGTTGATAATATTCTGTTCATGGTATGATTATAATGAGAGTACTGTAAAATGAAAAGAGAATGTGGTGAATTTGTAAACACATCCTCTTTTCATATTTTTCAGACGGAAGAACCTCTTCCTGTCTATGTTAATAGGGTAGTATTAATGTTATTCAACCACATTACCACCTTCTGTGCATTGGTCCATAATATCCTTGACCAAACTATTCATGTACATTTCGAGGTTGGAATACTTGCCGTGTATATCTATAGTGCGCATATTACCGTCTAAAGCATAATTAGGGTCCAGACCATGAACGAGTTCCCATTCATCAGGAATGCCATCGCCATCGGTGTCGGTAATGTTACGTTTGGTATCGACAGGCAATACTGGGTAAGGATCATCTCCCCAAAATTGGCGTGGATCATTGATGTAACCCGGTTTGTTGTCTGTAGGATTTTGGTTACTGTCTGTAGTTGATGTATATGTAGCCTCGCCCTTGTTGACATCATCTACAATCAGTTTGTCAACAGCATCACGATAGTTGCAGGCTCCTACATACGATAATACTTTAGTATAAGCTACTTCTGCACTATGGGTAGTCACACCGTTAGCTTTGGTAACAGGAGTTTCTTTTCTGATTTTATCCTTGTTGTTATCCCATGAAAAGTCGTTACTTTTGTCTGATTGTTGTTGGGCGTAGACGCCATTCGTCCAATTGTCAGTTGTAACTTCCTCGTTACCGTTCATAAAATTACCGTCAATAAAAAATGTTCCCCATATTCCTTTGAAAGGTTCAAAGTCTGCTCCATTGTCATAGTCTTTTGCATAGATACCTACTTTGGCAATGCGGTATTTTACTTTGTCGGATGCCTTTGCCGTTGCGGGTCCCGGTTTGTAGTAGTTGTTTACAATATTTGCGTTTTGTGCTTCACCACCGTAGCATCCTTCACCTGCCCAATTATAGAATACGTTGTTGCGGATATCTACTTTCTCATCTAATTTCAATGTGGTAGGACGTGGACCAAGGCGTGGAACACGGCTTTCGCAATGGGCAATCATATTATGATGGTAAGTAGCAAAATGTCCACCCCAGTTTCCACCGAATCCATGTGTTTTCACTTTGTCGCCTTCTTGTTTGCTGGGAACTACCCGCAGAGCTTGTGAGGCTAAACACCATTGTACAGTAGAATTCACCATACCATATACCGATAAACATTCATCTGTGCACCAACTGATAGAACAGTGGTCGATAATGACATTTTCTTTGTCACTGCCTCCTAAACCATCACAATCAATGTCGACATTTCCCGGGCGAAAACGGATAAAGCGTATAATAACATTATTTGAGTTTATTATAAATGGATAACCTGCGATACAAATACCCCCCGGAGATGTTTGTCCGGCAATCGTCAAATAATCGTTTGTTGTTTTTAGTTCGCTATTTAGATGGATGGTGCCAGCTACATCGAAGACAATTGTTCTTTTGTCTTTCTGTGAAACGGCCCAACGGAATGTGCCTTCCGTTCCGTCATCTGTCAATTTGGTTACGTGATAAACCGAACCGTCACGTCCGCCTACTGTATTTTTTCCATGTCCTTCTGCACCAGGGAAAGCTAATAATTCACCGTAATCCAACTGGACAATAGTACCTTGTTCTACTTCATTAGGAAGTAGTGGTAATGTATCATTTGTCATTTTAGGATCTATGTCAGCGCAAGACGTTATTAAAAATGCGCCTATTGCCAAACTTTCACAAATTGAAAATATATTATTTTTCATGTTTTCTTAGATTAATTTGTTTATTATTTATTCCAACGGGGATCACCGTATGCTTTGTATTTAGTGTCTTTCACTGTAAAGTCACCGTTTGAAGGTGCAGTGAATAGTTCTACTGATGAAAGTTCGATTTGTTCTCCTAACAGACTTTTCGTGTATGAGCAGTCTGTTGTATAATAAGAGTTGCTAATCTGCGGGGAGCCATTTGCTTTATAACCAGTTGTTGTATTAATTACATTTCCCATCAGTACATTAGAAACTGAGAGAGTGCAAGAAGTAGCGTCAATCGTAGCATTTTTATCGGTGAATCCATAGAATGTACATTGATTAATAGCAATCTCTCCTGGTACAGAGAATCTCATGAGACGGGCTCCTAAACCATTTATTGTAGATTTCTCAATTGTTATTTTGCTAAAATGACCTGTAGCTTCGCTTACATTGATTTCTACAACACCATAAGAACCAATTCTTTGAAGGATACAGTCGCTTATTGTAATGTTTCCGATTATGGAATTGGCTCCACTTTTTTGTAGACGAATTACACCACGGATGTCGTGGATATTGCATTTTTTGATAATCAAACTTTCTATTTCACGTTGTGAATCTCCGTTCAGAATATAGCCGTTATTAGTGTTTTCATAAGTGCAGTCCAAATTATAGAACTCAATTTTAGATATTTTGACTCCTGAATTCAGACCTATTCCTTCTACTTTCATTCTAGCGGGAGTCTCGCCTCTGCTGAATACCGTCAATGAAGTGATGTTCTCTGAAATTTTAGTGCTACTTTCTACCTCAATATCTCCTATGATTTCAAGTGCTACATCGCCGCTACCATTGGTTATTGCATTTTCAAAATCAATTCCAGAATTGATTTGTACAGCATTTGCCGGAGCTTCATATTCTGTCTCAAAAGTTACATAACCGACAATTGCTCCATTTTTAATGACGGAGAATGTATAGGTGGTGCTGCTGTTCAAATTTGAAGCAGTGAATGTAGTAGCCGAACCTGCCGGGAAAGCTTCTGCGCCATCTGCCGTCGGATTTTCACCCGGAATAAGCGTATATGCATCTGCGGCTTCTACCCATGAGAATGTAGCACTATTATGAGTGAGTTCATCTACTGTGACCTCAATCATTTCACCTTGTGCTGTTGTTACTTTAATAGTACCACGAATAATGTTGTTGTTCAGCAATTCAATGGTATATTCTGTAAGAGATGACAAACCTTCAAAAAGGAATGAACAAGCCTCTTTGTCAGCTTCTTCCAAAATAAAGGTTTCTTCGTATGGAGCAGAGGCACTGTTTGAGCTGATGTGTAATGCTGTTACGTTACACCCTTCCATCCAAGAGACACGAATAGATTCCTTGGTGATATCTCCTGCATCCTCAGTCGGTATTTCCAATAATTGCTCTTTTGTGGTTTTAACGGATTTTTCTGCGTAAACCCAATAGGATTCCTTATTTGAACCTATTGCTTTGATACGGGCATAGTAGTTCGTTTCCGGAAGTAACTCCTTAACCGTTAACGGACTTGATATTTTTTCTCCATCATTGCCGAAAACTTGACTTCCGGCAGCTTCCCCCAATGCAATGTCATTTGACAATGGCTCGGTACTGATTTCTAATACATATCCTTGTGCGTCTTTTACGCCCTTCCATGTTATTTCGATTTGGGCAATCTCGTCATCGGCTGTCAGGCTGAAATCGCCTTGTGTCGGGCCGAACAGTCGGTTGGCTTCTATAACCTCCCAATCATTGCCGTCAGTACATGATGTGGAGAGGAATATAGTCAGGAGTAAACAGGTTCCTGCGCTAATGATATATTTTAAGTTTTTCATATGTTCTTTCCTTTTTTTAGTTATATCCATAGGAGTTTTTCAAAGTGCCGTTTGATGTAGATATGGTTCTTGAATAAAGCGGCAACAGATAACGATTCTTTACCGGTGTATTCAACCCGCTACTGATAGAGGGCAGATTAGTATCTTTTTGTTTGGTGTCTATTTTACCAAAACTGTCTTTGTTGGCTTCGTAAGCTTTTGTATCTGCCGGTGTTTCATACCAGGTAATCGAAGACTGGTCGATTTCTTTATAAGCCTTATCACTGTTTTTCTTATAATTGAAGTAAATCTTTTGCGGCCACTTGGCTCCTGTTCCATCATCATTTCCGATGTGGGCTTCATAAGTTGATTTAAATTCATCAATCTTGTCACTTAACAGGTTCCAACGAATCAAGTCGAATTTGCGGACTCCTTCACCTGCCAGTTCCCAGGCATTCTCCTGTACGATAGCTTCAAAGAAACCTTTATCAGCAATCAGTTGATTTAGTTTTGTTGCTGCTGCGTTCCGGTCGGTAAAGGCTCTTTGATGTACTTGCAGTAGAGCGTCATAAGCAGATAACGTACAATTCTTTCCGTCTAAATCTGTTCCGTATGCAGTCTGGGTTTTATGTAACTCGTTGACTACTTCTGCATACATTAATAGTACGTATGCATAACGCATCTTTACTACATTGATTCCAGAGCAGATTTTAGCTTTTTCATCACCGGCCAGCACCGCTTCCAACCAAGTTGGGTTACCTGCCATCTTGCGATAATCCCATTTTCCACAGTAGATACCGAAAGGGGCATTTCCTAACATTGCTTCTGTGTATGAACTTTTGTTCTCTAATTGATAAGTGGCACAGGTTAAGTCACGGCGTGTGTCGTCTCTGTCAAAAGAATAAAAATAGGGAGCTGTCAGTTTCAGAGTACCGGTAGAATTTCCTTTCTTACCATAATCGGGAGTAGGACCATTTACGCGGAAACCTACAGTATATCCTAATTCCCCGCTTTTATTAATACCCATTGGAATCTCAAATAAATTTTCCGGTGTACTGGTTTGTAAATTTCCCACATTCATGTCCAGCCAATATTGCTCAGGAGTACTTGTCAATGCATGTTTTCCGCTATTGATAATAGTAGATAAATGCTTCTCTGCCAATTCGTACATCTTCTTTCTGGTTTCATCGTCACAACGTTGCGTAGGATAGTTGTCATCCGAATTTTTTGTAGCAGTAATATAACCCTCTTTAGCAGACTCACGGATAAACCAGCCGGCACGTGTTAATGCTATATTGGCTAACAGACCATGTGCATAACCGCGTGTGACATGTTCGGTTGTCTGTTCGCCGGCCCAAGGCAGGTCAGGAATAGATTCTTCCAGATCCGCAATCAAGTTTTCCATAATAACATCCCGATCTGTTTTTCCTAAATAAGCATTACTCAGGTCGGATTTGGAGATTTCTACTTTATAAGGTACGTCTCCAAACAAGCGGATCAAGTCTAGGTAAATCATTGCGCGTAATGTCTTGGCTTCTGCTCTGAAACGTAGCATGGTAGCTCTTGATTCATTTCCCTCTTCAATAAGGGAACTATTGTCCACTCCGTTTATTACTAAGTTGGCATCTTCTATTACTCCGTACATATTATTCCATACGGTTTCCAAATCTGCAAATCCGGGAGAAGCATTGTAATTGAACACACCACGTTGATGAGTTGTGTTTTGAGCATCGCTCCCCAGTCCGTCTATTAATTCGCAGTCGGTGTTTAGTCCGGCTTGAATAGGCATGAACTGAGAATAGGTTTTGTCTTGCGTCAGTCCGCCGTATACTTTATTCAACGTAAGTTCTGTGTAGTATTCGTTGTTGAATACCACTTTGTCGTTCATCTCAGAAGGAGATGACTGGTCAAGGAAATCGGAACATGCAGTCAAAGACAACAGTCCGGTAGCCAAAAATACAGATTTATATATATGTTTCATAAATTCATTAATTTGATTTAGTTAGAAAGTTACGTTAATGCCACCAACAAATGTACGGCTCTTAGGATATGCTGCATAATCGATACCAGGGTTCATTGCATTTTTCTTGCTCATGGTGTCTACTTCCGGATCAGAACCGCTGTAGTTTGTCCAACAATACAAGTTGTATCCTGTCAGATATATTCTTACATTTTGCAGGAAAGCTTTCTTCACCCATGTTTTGGGTAATGTATAACCTATTGTTATATTGTTGATTCGTAGGAAAGAAGCATCTTCTACTGCATAATCGTATATTTGTGCTTGTGTCATTGAAGCCGGGTTGTAGATTTGTGCGTTCCGGTTCAGCTCATTCAGACGTAATCCGGCAGTCATCATGTCACCATATGCTTCTTTCACGGCGGTGCTTTCTGCTGAAAGATTTAATCCGGTTGCAGGATCAATCCAGGAATAGCGATTGCCTAAAGCAAAATCATTATTCAGATTATACCCTTTCTTGCTTCCTGTCTGGAAAGACGACAAAAGCTTGGTACCGTTGAGAATCACATTTCCTACCGAATAGTTAAAGAAGAAATTGAAATCAAAGTTGCCGATATGACCGTCAAAACCGAATCCACCCATAACAGGAGCAATTGTGTTGCCCAAACGTTCTTTTACAGGTTGTCCGTCTTCGTCACATTTCAGCTTTAATCCACCGGGTTTATAAGAACCGCCTGTTACTGAAGCACTGCTGTCTTTCAGACCGTCGCGTAATACCCAGTTTCCGCCTTTCCATACTAAATCTCCGTTTGGGTTAGTTTTCGGGTCATACACTGTATAGAAACCATTGGCGCGATATCCCCAAATTTCACCTAAGCGTCCACCTTCTTCTACCCGGAAAACTTCATATTTGGAAATATTGCTGCCTGCCCATTTGTAATCTTGCCACGGATTGTCAGTATTCAATTCATCGATACGGCTACGGTTGTAAGCGATGTTAAAGTTAAAGTTCAATCCAAATTTCTTTTGATCCACCAATACGGCATTGGCTGTAAATTCAATACCTTTATTCGATGTTTTGCCGAAGTTTTGGTATTGATAGGAATAGCCGGTACTTGATGGTACTTCAGCTTGCATCAGCAGATCTTTTGTTGTATTCCAATATACGTCTAAAGAGCCCGAGATACGATTGTTCCAGAACCCATAGTCGATACCAAAGTTACGAGTGACAGTTGTTTCCCACTTTAGATTAGGATTATAAAGTGTGGTTGTATGTTGCAACATGTTAGCCATTGATTCACCGAAGAAAGGAGCACGTGCAGAGTTGTCCGACATAGAGAAAGTAGTAGCCAATAATCCTGAGTTGATACGGTTATTACCGGCAGTACCGAAACTTAAACGGACTTTTAGTGCGGAAAGCCAATCCTTAGCGTTTTCCATGAATGCTTCGTCAGACAGACGCCAAGCCAAAGCTGCAGAAGGGAACATTCCCCATTGGTTACCTTTGGCGAACTTGCTGGAACCATCGGCACGCATGGTAACCGTCAGCAAGTATTTGTCCATCATGGTGTAATTGACACGTCCGAAGAAAGAGAGCATGTTTTCTTTTGCACCGATGGTTGATTGTGTAGGCAATGAAGTACCTGCACCCATATTTGCTTTCATATCGTCAAATCCCATTGATGTGGGGAAAGAAACAGAGACATTTTCTATAGAATTTTTCCAGCTGCTGCTTACTTCATGTCCAATCAGAACATTCATGCGGTCACGACCACCGAAGAGTTTCTTGTTTTCGTAAGTTAATGTATTGGCATTTCTCCAGTTTTTGGAAGTCTCTCTCAATAAGAAGGCTTGCGGACGTCCGTTATATCCATACTTGGAGTTGGATACGGCATCTGTACCCCAATATTGTTCTGTATCATCATATCTCCATCCGTAACCGAATTCTGAACGGAATGTGAGGTTTTTGAAGGGTTTCCAATTTAGACCGATATTATAATTCTGGTTGAATGTCTTGCGGTTCTTTTCTGTTGCCAATAAGCGCTCTAGCGGTGTTGCGCTTGTTGCCGAGTTATTCTCTTCATCCTCCAGATCGCCGTTGCTTAAAGCGTCGACCGGTCGGAAAGTTATTGCATTTGCTACAATTGAGTTAGCGGCATTGCTTTCATTTGTATCTGCTCCACCGCTTAATCCTTCAATAGAAGAGTAACTGAAACGTGCATTGAAATCAAGCGTCATCCATTGGTTCAACTCAGCATTGATTTTAGCATTTACATTATCTTTGTTGAAGCCGGAACCAAGCATGATACTTTTTTCTTCATTGTGAGCATAACTTACACTATATTTAATCTGTTTGCTACCTCCGCTTACGTTTACATTATATTGTTGTTGGTTACCTGTACGTCCGAATATCTCGTCTTGTAAATCTTCTCCCGGGAAAGACTTCCAAAGATCCATATCTGCATAATTACCATAATTAGCAGTAGAACCAATTTCACGTTGATAAGCCACATAATCGTAAGGGCTTAAAACTTTAGTCATTTTAGCTACTTTTTTGAAACCAAAGGAAGCGTTAAAATCTACTTGTGTCTTACCTTCCTTACCACTTTTGGTAGTGACAATAATAACACCGTTGGCACCGCGGGCACCGTAGATTGCAGTAGAAGATGCATCCTTCAGAACATCGATACTTTGAATCTCAGACGGAGCTATATCGCTAATGCTTGATACGGGAAATCCGTCCACGATATAAAGTGGGGAATTGTCTTGTGATAAAGAACCGCCACCACGTACGCGAATCTTGACGTCTGCATCAGGAGAACCTTCTGTCGTTGTGATATTGACACCGGCAAGTTTTCCGGTCAGGGCTTCAGTTGCACTCGACACTGGTACCACTGCTAAATCTTTAGAATTTACTGATGCTACAGAACCTGTCAGGTCTCTTTTGTTAACTGTGCCATAGCCGATAACAACTACTTCATCCAATGCTTGTGAGTCATCTTGCATGGTTACATTAACAGATTTTCTTCCTTGAATAGCAATTTCTTGTGTTTTCATACCAATATATGAAATCACAAGCGTCTTTTTTCCGTCGACCTTGATAGAAAAGTTACCATCTAAGTCTGTAATCGTACCATTGGCCGTATTACCTTTTTCTACAACAGAGGCTCCGATAATAGGTTCTCCGTTGGTGTCTTTCACGTTACCTGTTACGGTAATCGTTTGCGCAGATACGCTGAGCGATATTGCCGAAAATAGTATTAGCAATAAGGAGCGCATGTTTTTCACTTTGTTAGACATACTTTGCATGTTTATAAATTAATGGTTGTTGTTTATTGTCTTTAATCTCTCTTAAGAGAGTTTATTCATCGCTACAAAAGTATGATAATATGAATGTAACCATGTGCAATATTTGTTTTTCACCTAGTATTTTTTGTTTTTAGTTGGCTGCAAGGTGTAGGAATTGGCTTTGGAAGGTAATATTTGTGTTATGAAGCGCGGTGAATATACGAATCCGGGATTTCGGATTGGATCGGATTTTGTTGTTTGCCCGCAATATGGGATGGATTATTAATGAGGTTCTCGATATTATCGTATCTTGGCATTCACTTCTTATTATAATAGGTATCTGTTCTATGATTCGGTGTCATTTCATCGGTGGAATCGTACTTTTTTTATAGGTGTCTATTTTTTGATAGGTGGACTTTTATAGTTGCCGTAGAATTCACAGGCAATGGTTTGGCCTTTCGCCTTGATTATAGCAGGTATTCTGTTTTTCTTCAAACCTGATCATATCGGGCGTTATTATCTCCGGGCTTTATTGGGACTTAAATAAACGACATTTGCTTAAACTAAAAATCCCCTTTATATTCTTGTTAAGAATACAAAGGGAATAATTTTATTGACGAGAGTTGCATGGGGTATGGTGAGATGAAATTATAATTGGGGAATAAATTGCACAAGACTTTCACAAGTATCCTCCCGTCAATGCCTAAAATCGAAACAAAGCTAACTAAATGGATTTTTAAATCATTATATTTATTAAATTATCTTATGCCCTTTATGATTATTTTAATATATTGAAGATATTTTGGGGTATCTTTTTTTACTTCGTTGATTTTTCTTATGTTTGTGAATTAAATAATGAATGAACAGAATGGATATACCGACTCATTTTCTATATAATGATTTCCCTACTTTCTTACGTAAGTATTTTCCTTACAAAGTACAAAAGATTTCATTGAATGCAGGGTTTACCTGTCCCAACCGGGACGGAACGAAAGGGTGGGGTGGCTGTACTTATTGCAACAACCAGACTTTCAACCCAGATTATTGCCGGACGGAGAAATCCATCTCTACCCAACTGGAAGAAGGCAAATGCTTTTTTGCACGTAAATATCCGGATATGAAATATCTGGCTTATTTTCAGGCTTATACCAATACTTATGCGGAATTGGAAGGACTGAAACGTAAGTATGAAGAGGCGCTAGAGGTGAAAGATGTCGTAGGTTTGGTGATAGGAACGCGTCCGGATTGTATGCCGGAAGGCTTATTGCACTATTTGGAAGAGTTGAACAGGCATACTTTTCTCATGGTGGAATATGGAATAGAAAGTGCTTGTGACAAGACTCTGCGACGAATAAATAGAGGGCATACTTATGCGGATACAGCAGAAGCGGTCGGGCGGACTGCCGCCTGTGGTATCTTGACGGGCGGACATGTCATTCTCGGACTTCCGGGAGAAACACATGACACGATGGTGGGACAGGCGGAAATACTTTCGGAACTGCCGTTGAACACTCTGAAAATTCATCAGTTGCAACTGATTCGCGGCACGCGCATGGCTCATGAATATGTTGATAATCCTGTTGATTTTCATTTGTTTGCAGAAGTGGACGAATATATTGATTTAGTGATTGACTATGTAGAGCATCTTCGTCCCGATATAGTAGTGGAGCGCTTTGTCTCCCAATCTCCTAAAGATTTATTAATAGCTCCTGACTGGGGGCTGAAAAATTATGAATTTGTAGCGCGTTTACAAAAAAGAATGAAAGAAAGAGATGCTTATCAAGGCAAGAAGTACAAGGATTCGGAAAAAAGGATTATTTTTGCAGACGATAAATTTACTACCTGATGAATATCTGTTTGGGGAATATCGGGTGGTGAGCAGGGACTTTTTAATGTAACTTAAAGAATGGAACATAAAACAAGAATTAAAGGAAATGTCCACTATGTGGGAGTGAATGACCGTAACAAGCACAGATTTGAAGGGATGTGGCCATTGCCCTATGGAGTTTCATATAACTCTTATCTGATTGACGATGAAATGGTGGCATTGGTGGATACGGTAGATATTTGTTATTTTGAAATCTACTTACGTAAGATCAAGCACGTGATTGGAGAACGTCCCATTAATTATTTGATTATAAATCATATGGAACCGGATCATTCGGGAGCTATCCGACTGATTAAACAACATTATCCGGAAATTATTATCGTGGGTAATAAGCAGACATTCGGTATGATTGAAGGTTTCTACGGTGTAACCGGTGAACAGTATCTGATAAAGGAAGGTGATTTCTTAACTTTGGGGCATCATAAGCTGCGTTTTTATATGACTCCGATGGTACATTGGCCGGAAACGATGATGACTTTTGATGAAACGGACGGTATTCTTTTCTCCGGTGACGGATTCGGATGTTTCGGTACGCTGGATGGCGGTTTCCTGGATACCCGTATGAACGTAGATAAGTATTGGGGAGAAATGGTTCGCTACTATTCAAATATCGTTGGTAAATATGGAAGTCCTGTGCAAAAAGCGTTGCAGAAACTCGGCGGACTTCCTATTTCTGCTATTTGTTCTACCCATGGTCCGGTATGGACGGAGAATATAGCCAAAGTGATAGGTATTTATGACCGTTTGAGCCGTTATGATGCGGACGAGGGCGTAGTTATCGCATACGGAAGCATGTATGGAAATACGGAACAAATGGCTGAGACTATTGCGGCAGAACTTTCGGCACAAGGGGTCAAGAACATCGTTATGCACAATGTGACGAAGAGCCATCCTTCTTATATCATAGCGGATATTTTCCGTTATAAGGGATTAATCATCGGTTCTCCTACTTACAGCAACCAGATTTTCCCGGAAGTGGAAGCGTTGCTTTCAAAGATTCTGTTGCGTGAGGTGAAAGGTCGCTATTTAGGCTATTTTGGTTCTTTCACATGGGCAGGTGCTGCTGTGAAGCGTATAGCTGAATTTGCAGAAAAGAGCAAATTTGAATTGATAGGCGACCCGGTAGAGATGAAGCAGGCGATGAAGGACATTACCTATACCCAATGCGAAAATCTGGCACGTGCCATGGCGGAACGCTTGAAGAAAGACCGTTAAAACTGTGAATGAGATAATATATTTATTACTAACCTATAAAACAATCGACTTATGAGATTAATTATTCAACCGGACTACCAGTCCGTATCTCAGTGGGCTGCACATTATGTTGCTGCAAAAATAAAGGCTGCCAATCCGACTCCTGAGAAACCATTTGTATTGGGTTGCCCTACAGGTTCTTCTCCTCTGGGTATGTACAAAGCGTTGATTGACTTGAATAAGAAAGGTATCGTTTCCTTCCAAAATGTAGTGACATTCAACATGGACGAATATGTAGGATTGCCGAAAGAACATCCGGAAAGCTACTATTCTTTTATGTGGAATAACTTTTTCAGCCATATCGACATCAAACCGGAGAATACAAATATCCTGAATGGCAATGCTCCTGACTTGGATGCTGAATGTGCACGTTATGAAGAAAAGATCAAGTCTTACGGTGGTATCGACTTGTTTATGGGTGGTATCGGCCCTGACGGACATATCGCATTCAACGAACCGGGATCTTCATTGACTTCACGCACTCGTCAGAAAACATTGACAATGGATACTATCATTGCCAACTCACGTTTCTTTGACAATGACATCAACAAAGTTCCCAAGACTTCATTGACAGTGGGGGTGGGTACTGTGCTTGCTGCAAAGGAAGTGATGATTATTGTAAACGGTCATAACAAAGCTCGTGCTTTGTATCATGCAGTAGAAGGTGCTATCACGCAAATGTGGACAATCAGTGCGTTGCAAATGCATGAAAAAGGTATTATTGTTTGTGATGATGCTGCTACGGTGGAATTGAAAGTGGGTACTTACCGCTACTTTAAGGATATCGAGTCTGCTCATTTAGATCCGGAATCTTTGATTAAGTAAGCATAAAAATGATTTTATAAAAAGAGAATGGGCTGCATCAGTGTTGAATTGATTGCAGCCCATTTTGTATGTTAGAGATAGCTGTCAGCGGAATTAATTCTCTTCCAGCCAACCTTTCCCTTGACGTACGATTTCCGGTTCGTCCTCTGTGCATTTTACTACTGTCGAGGGTTCTATTCCCCCGATTCCCCCGTCAATGACCAAGTCTACTATATCACCGAACTTTTCGTCTATAAGTTCGGGGTCAGTCATGTATTCCAAATCCTCGTGCTCTTCGTGGGGCAGTGTGGTGGTCATAATGGGAGCGTCCAGCAGGCGTGCGATTTCACGGATGATGTTGTTGTCCGGCATACGGATACCTACTTCTTTCCGGTTGCGGAAGATTTTCGGTAACCGGTTGGTGCCGTTCAAAATAAAGGTAAATGGTCCCGGAAGGTTATGCTTCATCAGTTTGAATACGTTATTGTCTACTTTCGCATATTCGCTGATACTACTTAAGTCATAACAGATGATAGACAGATTGTTTTTTCGAGGGTCTATCTCTTTAATCCGGCAGATCCGTTCTATGGCACGTTCCTTCAGACCATGACAGCCGATGGCGTACATCGTATCGGTAGGATAGATGATAAGTCCGCCGTCATTCAGGATATCGATGATTCGTTGTAAATCCTGCGGGTTATTGTTTTTATCATATAGTTTCAGTAACATATTAAAAGCTTCATCCCTTCCCTCTCGCAAAGGAGAAGGAGGAGGGACGAGTGGGTTAAATGGTTATTGTCTTCTCTTTTTATTTGAGTTTCTTTTTCAAGAAATCCAGTGCCTTTTCCGCAGCTTTCTCTGTGACTTTCTGCTTGATAGAGTCTTTGTTGGCAGTAGCGGCAGAATCCAGACCCAGTTTCTGACCGAGTTTGCTGATAGCCTCATCGGCTACGGCTTCAACAGCCTGGTTGGCCATGCTTTTAGTATCTACGCTGACTTTCGGAGAGGTGAACGAACCTCCGATTTTCAAATCAAGCGTCATTAACTTAGAGATATTGCCTACGGATGCGGGCAGTTTCACTTTACCGGAATAGTCGATGGTTTGATCGAGTCCTGTACTGCCGGAAAGATTCAGTGTGTAGTCTCCCATCTTGATATCAAACGGTTTGGTTTCTACGCGGCCGTCTTTGATGGTGAAATCCAATGTCATGTCTTTCACTTTCATGTCTTTCAGACTGGGTTGCTTCACAGCATCGGCTATCTGGTCGATTGCTTTTACTCCGCTTAAACTAAGGTCGCGGGTGGAAAGGCTACCGTCACCCTGCATCGTATTCAGTACGGGGTTCATGGTTGTATCCAAATCTGTCAGGACATTGATGCTTCCGGAGAAATTACCTTTCAGGTTTTCGAAGATAGGAGCCATTTTCTGCACCATATCCAGTTCTTTGTAAGCTTGTGCGAAACCGATATTGGAGAGCTTGAATCCGGCTTTCAGTTCCGGTTTCTTCACGTTCGCGGTAGAGTAATAGCCGTTCATCACTACATTACCACCCATGGTGTTCATGGAAAGGTTTTTCATATCCACTTTGCCATCTTTTACAACAAGTTTGCCATTCATATTATTGAAAGACATCTTGTCGAATAACACCTGTTTCAGGTTAGCGTCCATTTGGAAGTCGATGTTACGGGGAACTTCAACAATACTTGTGGCGGCTGTAGCTACAGAGTCGGTGGACGCAGCTTCTGATGTGGAGGCTTCATCGGCAGAAGCGGTGATGAAGTCGTTCAGATTAAAGTAGTTGGAACGAATATTCAGGTTTCCTTTCAATGTGCTACCTTTCAATACATAACCGATGTAGTTTTCAAACCGGCTGTCGGCAGTAATATCGTTCTTTCCGACGTTGACGGTTGTTTCACTCAACTGGAGGTATTTCGGAGTGAAGGTGAAGAGAGACTTTTTAATCTCTACATCCGGCATATCTTTCATTTTGAGTTTCATGCCCGTCAGTCCGATAGTACCCGAAGCTTGTATACGTTCGTATTCTTCTTTTTCGATAGATGAGAGGCGTCCCGACATTTGCATATCGGCATCAATGGTGCCGTTCAACTCCATCTCTTCAAGCGGATATACCTGCTTAATCATGCCCAAGTTAAGAATACCTTTTGCTTCGGCTTTAAAGTCTGGGTCGCTGATTGGAGTTTTCACGTTGGCGGTCAGACTGAATGGATTGTTAGCCAGACGGAAGCTGAACGGATTAATATCAACGGTAGTCAGGTCTATATTTCCTCCGGGATTTTGAACGTTGGCACTGATGTTGATTTGATCTACTCCTGCCGGTAAAGCCGGATAGCGGAACATGGTATTCTTGACTTGCATGTCAATATTGAATGCCGGAACGGTGTCTCCTTGCAGGATACCTTTGGCCGTTGCGGTAAGCGTTGCAGTTCCGTCTGTTTTCAGGCTGGAGAATTCTGTGGCGTAAATGGCAGGAATCAACGAAAGAATTTCCTTGAATCCTATATCATTCGTGTTAAGTTTCAAATCCATGTCGATAGCCGAGTCTTTCAAGGCTACCCAGCCGTCGATGCCGGCTTGGATGGCGTTAAGACGAATCGTATTATCCTTCAATGTATATTTGTTGTTGGCAAGGTCGGCATCTACGTCCATCTTAGCGGAGATATTGGCATTTGTCAGGAAAGGGATTCCATTCATCTTGTAGGTGAGTGATTTGGTTTCCGCTTCCAGTTTCAGGGTGGTACGTTCGCTTCCTAAGTCTCCGGCACAAATAGCGTTGAAGTCGCGGATATCAGCATACATCTTTCCTTGTTGATCGTCATAAATCAGATTCATGTTTTTGATAACAAAGCGTTGCAGCTTGACTTTGAAAGGAGAAGATTCTTCTTCCTCAGCAACAGGTGTTTCGTCGGTCGCGGTCATGTCCGGTTTCATAATATCCCAATTGACTTGCCCGTCCGGCAATACAATGGCGTGCAGCTTGGTGTCTTCAATGAAGATTTTGGAAATATCATAGCCGCTATCTCCGAAAAGCGAGAATAGATTAATGGCGGCAGTAACTTCTCCGGCTTGTACAAGGGTATCGTTAGCGAATTCTCCTGTACCTTTCAGCCAGAAATCTTCGAGAGTGACAGAAGCCTGCGGGAAGTTACGGAACAGGCTAATGTTGAGTTTCTTAAAGTCAAATTGAGCGTTGAGCATCTTGTTGCCTTCTGTCTTTACGATATCGGCTATCTTACCCTGGAAGGCAAAAGGAAGAAGGAGCATCAGAATGATAATTACTCCTACGGTGATAGCTGCGATTTTCAAACCTTTTTTCATTTACTTCTATTTTAAGAGTCTGACAAGTTATGGAGGGCAAAACTAATAATTTTTTTTGATAAACAGGGATAAAAGGTTGATAAATTCCTAGTTAATAAGGATTAAGAACTTAGTTTTATTATTTCTCTTTTTTCTTTCTCAACTCTTCTGCAATTCTCCATTGTAACGCAGCTTCCACTTCTTTTCCGGCTTTTAACAGAGCATCTCCAAAAAGTTCATGCGCGCCGGCATGCTCCGGTTTCAGGCTTGTCGCTTTATCCAGGTCGGCGATGGCGCCTTCTGTATTTTCTGTTTTTAGTCGGAGTTTCCCCCGGTTGTAGACAGCTTTGAAGTTTGCCGGATGAAGATTTACAGCCGTATTGAAGCAGTTCTCCGCGTCAAAGTACTCTTTGCTGTTGAAGAGCGTGATACCTTTTCGTATCCAGGCATCTATGTAGTTCGGGTCGAGGCTGAGTGCCTTGTCATAGTTGGCAAGGGCGGCACGTGCGTCGTGTGCCTGAGTGATACACTCGTTTCCCATTAACAGATACTCGTGTGCGTATTGGCGCAGACGTTCCTGCTGTTCTTTCATCTGTTCCTTGAGTTTTTTGTTCTGTTCTTTCAGTGTATTGATAATGCCGAGTTTACGGCGGATCAAACGACGGGGAACAGGTTTCTCAATATCGTAGCGGGAATGGATGGCACGGAAAAACTGTTCCAGACACTCTTCCATATCCCCTTTGTCGAAGGCACGTGCGGCTGCGGCATATTGCACATCGGCTTGTGCCTGTTTCAGTGCCTTGTCGATGGCTTGGCGGTTGTTGAAGCGTCCGGCAAAGTTGACGATTTCGGGACGGACGAAAACATCTGCCCTGTTAATCGGTTTCTTGAGCTGGATGCCGTCCAGTGAGGTACAACGGCTAAGTGCTACGTATGTTTGTCCTCCGGCAAATACACCTCCGGTGAAGTCGATGACTACCCGGCTGAAAGTCAGTCCCTGGCTTTTATGAACAGTGATGGCCCATGCTAACCGGATGGGGTATTGGGTGAAGCTGCCTAATACTTCTTCTTCTATTTCTTTTGTTTTTTCGTTATAGTGGTAGCGGATATTTCGCCATGATTCCAGTTTTACGTCACATTCTTTTCCATCGTCGGTGATGACGTAGATGGTTTCTTCTTCCTCGTCAATTCCGGCAATGACACCAATCGTACCATTTACCCAACGACGGTCGAAATCATTCTTGATAAAGATAATCTGTGCACCGGGCTTTAGTACAAGCTCTTGTGAAGTAGGCAGACTACTTTCGGGAAAGTCTCCTTCGATAACCCCTTCAAAAGTAATCGGTTCTCCCGGAAGTTCGGTCAGTTTCTTTTCATTGATTGAATCTACCGTATCCCTTCGGGTAGCAAGCGTGATGTACATATCCGCTTCCGATTCTTCAATCAGGCTTCCGTAGCGGGTGTTAAGTAGTTGCAGGTCTGCAGCTCCGACTGTATTGGTGCGGATATGGTCAAGGACATTGACGAATACAGGGTCTGTCTGTCGATATACTTTTTGAAGTTCGATAGAGACGAGGTCTATTTGTCCGAACACTCTGGCAGAGAAAAAGTAGGGAGTGGGATAGAATCGGTTCAATATTTCCCGCTCATCGTTCTTCACGACAGGTTCCAATTGGAAGACATCGCCTACCAATAACAACTGTTTTCCACCGAAAGGTTCACGCAAGTTATGGGAATATACGCGCAAAATACGGTCGATGGCATCAATAATATCCGCCCGTACCATAGAGATTTCGTCGATAATGACCAGTTCTATCTGTTCCAGCAACTTACGATGTGGCTTGGTGTATTTGAAGAACTCATGAATACGGCTACGTTGGAGGCTTAAATTAGGATCATCCGGCAATAGCGGATAGAAAGGTAATTTAAAGAAACTGTGCATGGTGCTTCCCCCGGCATTGATGGCGGCAATACCCGTCGGAGCAAGTACGACATGCTTTTTCTTGGTATGCTCGCAGACATAACGCAGGAATGTAGATTTTCCCGTACCGGCTTTTCCTGTCAGAAAGACCGACTGGCGGGTATATTGAATCAGATTCAGTGCATCCTGAAACTCTGCGTTGTTAGTGTCTACGCTCATCATATAATAATATGCAAATTTGTTGATGTGCTAATTGCCAATACGTTGTGTCATGAAATCGCGGGATCATAGTTTTGGGCGCATTGGTAAATCGGCACATTAATTAAATGATTCCGAAATGTTTCATCGCTTTGCTGATTCCGTCCTCGTCAATGGGAGCCGTAACGTAATCGGCAGCGGCTTTCACATCTTCCTTAGCCTGTCCCATAGCAACTCCGATGGCTGCGTGGCGAAGCATACTGATGTCGTTTCCTCCGTCTCCGAATGACATCGTTTCTTCCAGTTTAATATCGAAGTAACGGATGATTTCATCCATCCCTTTCTGCTTGGTGTCTCCTTTTGCCGTAATATCTGCAAAGGCAGGATACCAGCGTCCAATTTCGCAGGTAGGGATGGATGGGCAGATTTCTTTTTCTTCTTCCTCCGTGATAAAAGGAGTCATCTGTATAATTTCCTTGCTTGTTGCCTCTTCAAAAGATATAGTAGGAATGACATCCACATGCAGAAAATCGTAGAATATTTTTTTCACCATATCATCAGGTTGGCAGACAGAAATATGATGTTCTTCTACGAAAATGCAGGGAACACCTTTCTTCTCGCAAAAAGCTGCCATTGCTTTCACTTCTTCCTGTGGTATGGCACTTTTGTAAATCACCTGTTCACCGACAAAGCAATAGGCTCCGTTCATCGTTATATATCCATCGATAAGATTCCGGTCCTGCAATTCGGAAAGATTGTTGATAATGGTTTTCGGGCGTCCGGTAGCGATAAATATCTTCAGTCCTTTTGCGTGGGCGGCTTCCAGTGCCTCAATGGTAGAAGTCGGGATGCGGTGAGTTTCAAAACTGACCAGCGTTCCGTCTATATCAAAAAATAGTGCTTTCGTCATAAATTCCTTTTTGAATTGAGTACAAATGTACTACTTTTGTCTCACATAACATAAAAACATCATGCAGTATGAACTATAATTTTGATGAAATAATAAACCGTAACGGTACAGATTCCGTAAAATGGGACGGAGTGGAAAGCCGTTGGGGACGCAACGACTTGATTCCGATGTGGGTAGCTGATATGGATTTCCGTACGGCTCCTTTTGTAATAGAAGCTCTGAGGAAACGCCTGGAGCATGAAGTGCTTGGATATACGTTTGCTTGCAAAGAATGGTCGGAGTCTATTGTCAATTGGGTGAAAGAGCGTCATGGCTGGACGATTCGTGAAGAGATGCTGACATTCACTCCCGGTATTGTCCGCGGATTGGCTTTCGTTATTCAATGTTTTACGCAAAAAGGTGATAAAGTAATGGTCATGCCTCCTGTTTATCATCCTTTCTTTTTGGTAACACAGAAGAATGAGCGTGAAGTCGTATTCAGTTCGTTAGTGCTGAAAGACGGACAATATTATATTAATTTTGACCGTTTCCGCCAAGATATTCAGGGCTGCAAACTGCTTATTTTAAGTAATCCCCATAACCCGGGGGGACGCGTATGGACAAAAGAGGAACTTTCTCAAATAGCTGATATCTGTTATGAAAGCGGTACTCTGGTGATCTCGGACGAGATTCATGCCGACTTGACCTTACCTCCTTATAAACATCCTACTTTTGCTTTGATTTCGGAAAAAGCACGGATGAATTCGCTCGTCTTTATGTCTCCGAGCAAAGCATTCAATATGCCGGGGCTGGCGAGTTCTTATGCAATCATTGAAAATGACGAACTTCGTCACCGTTTCCAGACATATATGGAAGCCAGTGAATTCAATGAAGGGCATCTGTTTGCGTATCTTAGTGTGGCGGCTGCTTACAGTCATGGTACTGAATGGCTTGAACAAGTACTTGCTTATATCAAGGAAAATGTAGACTTCACCGAAAACTATCTGAAAGAGCATATTCCTACTATCAAGATGATTCGTCCGCAAGCTTCCTACCTTATCTTTTTGGATTGCCGTGAATTAGGACTAAATCAGGAAGAACTGAACCGCCTTTTCATAGAAGATGCTCATTTGGCATTGAACGATGGAGCAACATTTGGCAAGGAAGGCGAAGGCTTCATGCGGTTGAATATTGCTTGTCCGCGTGCTACGTTGGAATGTGCGTTGAAGCAGTTGGAACAGGCAGTAATAAGTTTAGAGTAACCCTTTAGAATGGGATTATTACATTGGAATGATTCTCATTGAAATGAGTAATGATTTTCAATGAGGGTGTCTGGTGAATAAAAACAAATCATGTGAGGAATAATCCTTCCCTTTGTGAAAGAGTATCCCAAAAAGGAAGTGCTTTTGTTTGTGAGAATGGCAGAAAGAGATTATCTTTGTTTCTGTCATTTACAGAGTACTCATTTCTTTAAAGCATAAAGTAATGGAAAAATATTTATTTCCGGATAGAAAGCGCATTCCCTATGGTATGATGAACTTCGCATTAATTCGTCGTGAAGACTATTATTATGTCGACAAAACCCATTTCATACCTCTGATAGAACAGGCAGACCGTTTCTTTTTCTTCATCCGCCCCCGACGTTTCGGCAAAAGCCTGACGCTGAATGTGCTACAACATTATTATGATGTGCGTACTAAAGACAAATTCGATGAACTCTTCGGAGACTTATATATAGGTAAGTATCCCACGCGTGACCGTAATAGTTATCTGGTGCTTTATCTCAATTTCTCCGGCATTGTCGGCGAACTGAGTAACTACCGTGAAGGACTGGATGCGCATTGCCAAATCTGTTTTGATTATTTCTGCGAAGTTTATGCCGACCTTCTGCCGCAAGGTATCAAAGAAAGGCTGGACGAAAAGGATGGGGCAGTCAATCAGCTCGACTTTCTTTATCATGAGTGTGAGCGTGCCGGTCGAGATATTTATCTGTTTATTGATGAGTACGACCATTTCACCAACGCCATACTTGCCGACCCCGAAAGCTTGCACCGCTATACCAATGAAACACATGGCGAAGGTTATCTCCGCGCTTTCTTCAACAAGATAAAAGCAGGTACTTATTCCAGTATCAAGCGTTGTTTCATAACGGGCGTCAGCCCTGTAACAATGGATGATTTGACTAGTGGGTTCAATATCGGTACTAATTATTCGCTTACATCCGAATTTAACGAAATGATGGGGTTCACTGAAGAGGAAGTGCGCGAAATGCTGACTTACTATTCGACAAACAGTCCTTTCCGACATACTGTAGATGAACTGATAGGAATAATGAAGCCGTGGTATGACAACTATTGTTTTGCGCAGGAATGTTACGGTGATACCACGATGTATAACTCTAATATGGTACTCTATTTTGTTAAGAACTATATTATGAGTGGTAAGGCGCCACGGGATATGGTAGAAGATAATATCCGTATCGATTATGAAAAATTGCGTATGCTTATCCGCAAGGACAAGGAGTTTGCACATGATGCTTCTGTCGTCCAGACTTTAGTAAGTCAAGGCTATATCACAGGAGAACTGAAGAAAGGCTTCCCTGCTGTCAGCATCACCAATCCGGACAACTTTGTGAGTTTGCTCTATTATTTCGGTATGCTCACTATCAGCGGAATACATAAAGGAAAGACCAAGCTGACCATCCCTAACCAAGTGGTTCAGGAACAACTCTATACCTATCTGCTGAATACATACAATGACGCAGATCTAAGTTTCAGCAGTTATGAGAAGAACGAACTTGCCAGTCGACTTGCTTACGATGGCGAATGGAAAGCCTATTTCGGCTACATTGCCGACTGCCTGAAACGTTACGCTTCCCAACGTGACAAACAGAAAGGTGAATTTTTCGTCCATGGCTTCACCCTTGCCATGACAGCGCAGAACCGCTTTTACCGTCCTATCTCCGAGCAAGATACGCAAGCAGGCTATGTTGATATATTCCTATGTCCCTTGTTGGATATCTATTCCGACATGACGCATAGTTATATTATAGAATTGAAGTATGCAAAATACAAGGACTCTGAAAGCCGTGTGGATGAATTGCGGCAGGAAGCTATCAAACAAGCTAACCGCTATGCAGAAACGGAGACTGTGAAACGAGCTGTTGGCACTACGAAATTGCACAAGATTGTGGTAGTGTATAAAGGGATGGATATGCCGGTATGTGAAGAAGTGTAAGGCAATACTAGAAACGATTTCGCAAAATCATTTCTCATATTCTCATAAAGAATCGCATTTGGCTGATAATTAGATACATAGACTATGAGAATTAAAATGTTTACATACATTTCTCATAGTTTATAGCTATAAAATGCCTTTAAAGAAGGTATTTCTCATGCTTCGTTTCGCATTTCTCATGCTGCATATTATGCTTGTCTTTGTTTCAAGAGACTAATATGTAGAAGGCAATATAGCCGTAGTTTGTATGTTAGGTCAGTAGATAAGATATCTCTTACAACTGACATTATTGTGTTTTCCTGCCTTCATCCGTATTATTCCACTCTAGTGAACAGATCGGTGTACTCGAGTAGATAGACTTGTGCACTCTAGTGCACGAGCCTATTCACTGGAGTGCAACGATAGAGATGTCTTATTGAAAATCTATTGATTACAGTAGTATAATCTTTGACTGTCAGCTAGTTATAATGAAGGTGAACGGTAGCTTTACTACAGTTCATTAAGCATTGATGCTCAGACTATGAGAATACTATTTTTGATGCATGAGAAATGCCGGTAATAGGATGAGAAATGCATTATTTTAAGCGCATTTTCTTGATAAAACCATGAGAAATACATGTAAATAATTTTATTCTCATAATGTATGAGGTTAGTAGTCAGATGAATATGCTTTCCTATGAGAATATGAGAAATGATTTTGTTTTTTTATTCTAGAATGGAGTTGAAAAATAAAAGTAATCTGCATGATTAAATAATAGAAGAAAGTAATATCTATAATGAAAAAATATACTTATACTTGTGGTGTGTCTTGAAAAAGAAGATGCATTTTATTGAATTACTAGAGATAGTGTTTCATTATTATCTGTTGTGAAGAATCTGGGAAATTTTAGCAATCGCAGATAATAAGTGACCTGTCTCCACGTCTATGTTGTATATAATTTTGTTATATATCTCAATGGGCGTGGAGCTATTACTTATTATTGGATTGCAGGCTTACCAGAGCCTTTCACAAAATAATATCGTAATAGTTTCCGCGCCTTTTTTGATATTGCGGGAAACCAATACAATACTAAAATAAATGAATACCCTGATAAGCGACAAGTCGAAAGGAAATATCACTTTATTCAGTTTCATCATAGATAATAACCAGGTATGAGTTATTTGCTAAAGCGATTTCTTCGTAAGTCATATTGGCCGAATTGATATTTATCGTATATTTGTAGAAGAGTAAAGAAGAAACGAATATGAAAAGTCATGCAAATAAAGTATTAGAATCTATTAAGCAGGCATTAACGGAGCATTTGCCAAAAGGAGGAAAGGCTTTGTTGTTTGGTTCTCAAGCTCGTGGGGATGCACGGATTGATTCTGATTGGGATATTTTGATTATTCTTGATAAAGAAAAACTGGAGCCTGAAGATTATGATAAAGTAAGCTTCCCTTTAACTATGTTGGGATGGGATTTGGGAGCGCGGATTAATCCGATTATGTATACCATGAAAGAATGGGCTGCAAGTTGTATTACACCATTTTGTAAAAATGTCGAACAAGAGGGAATTAAATTAGTATGAAATTGACAGATGAAGAACGTATTTCTTTAGTGGTATTACAATTGGAGAAAGCTAAAGTATTTCTAAAACAGGCAGATGAAATGTTTGATATGAAGTATTGGGATATTGCTTCCAATAGATATTACTATGCCTGTTTTCATGCGGTTCAAGCTTTGTTAATACAAAATGGTTTATCATGTAAAACCCATGATGGGCTGATAGCTTGCTTTGGCTTGAATTTTATAAAAACAGGTAAAATAAGTGCACGCTTAGGAAGCTTTTTGGCGCGTATGGAACAATTACGACAGAAAGGAGATTATAATTGTATTTATTCAATATCAGAGGATGAAATCAGTACGATAAAAGCCCCGGCAAGAGAACTTATTGAGACTATTGAAGTTCTGCTTGCCGAATCATAACTATTCTTGTAAAGCTATTTGTATTAAAGAATCAATCCTTTTATCTCTTCGGCTATATCCACTATATATGCCGGACTAAACTCTTCCAATTCTGCCTGTGGACGGAAGCCCCATGTTACCCCACAAGCTATCACGCCTGCATTGGCTGCCGTTTGCATATCGACTCCCGAATCACCGACATAGAGTACATCCTCTTTTTCTACATTGGCCAATTTCAGAATGTCAAAAACTACTGTCGGGTCAGGCTTTACGTTCACCCCTTCCCGTTGACCGAAAACGGCAGTGAAACGGATTTCGGGGAAATAATGGGCAACCAGTTTCTCGGTAGCCGCTTGATACTTGTTGGAAGCTACGGCAAGTTGGATACCTGCGGATTGTAAATAGGATAAAAGTTCTGAGATACCCGGATAAGGGCGGCTGTCATCTGCATTGTGGATGTCATAGTAAGGAACGAACTCTTTTCTAACTCGGAGTACATTCTCTTCTGTCTTTTCTCCTTCGGGCAATGCACGTTCAAAGAGTTTGTTGATACCATTTCCTACCATGAAGTTATACTTTTCCACATCGTGTGTGGGGTATCCTAATTTATTTAAAGCATAATTAGTGCTATGGGCAAGGTCTGCAATAGTATTTAGTAATGTACCGTCCAAATCGAATATTGCTAGTTTTTTCATTAAGGCTTATGTTTATAGTTAATTCTATATTTAAATTTCTTATTTTGCAAAGGTATACTAAAAAAATGAGATTGGGAAAAATGAGGCAATAGTTTAGAGAATATCGAATGAACAACAGAGCCGGAAATATATTTGTTATTCTACAAGATTGGCTTAACTTTGTAATGTTTTACAAGTTAAAATAGTCTGATTATGGGAATGGAAGATGTGTTAAGGATAGACAAGATTCTGGATTTCTGTGATGTGTCTCTACACGTAGACTTGAATCTTTTTTAGCAGGTAAAGCCGATTTGCGTTTACTCTATCTACAGCCTGAAAATGAACATGGATATTACGATGTTGTGTTTCAATCGGGTGAATACCAGAAAACGTTATTAAAGGAAAGTGCATTGTTGGAAGATAAATTGCCGGCTGAAGGATATGTTTTATCTGGAGAGAAGCGCGAGAATGTGGTTATTAATTTGCCAATGAAAGACCGTAGTCTGCTTGCAGAGCTTGTTCGCAAATTTGGTTGGGCTTGCATGTAAGTTGAAAGAAAATAAAAAAGATTGTCCCGCTACTGCTTGAAAGTAGCGGGACAATCTTTTTTATCCTTATATGTATTTTGGCTATTTCTTCGTAATACGGAACCAATCCACGTCTGCCCAACCGCCATCATTCGTTTTTATAGCAGGGCGCGTGCAGAACATGCCGATTTTAGCGCCAATCCATTGTCCTTCTCTTGCCTGGAAAGGATTGCCTAGTGGATGATACTTCTTTCCATCGAGGCTGTAGCTGAAGTTGCACATCACAATGAGGTCATGTCCGCCTTCGCTACCTTTGATTTTCTTGCCATCACAACTGAAACGAACTTTCAGGTAAACCGTATTTTGAGAAAGAGCAACAGAAGCATTTGCCTGTTCCGGTTTTCCTTTATCCGCTCTTTTACATTCAACTTGAGATAGCACTAATCCTTTATCTGTATTCTCCAAAATGATTCCGGCATAATCCCTGCCCATAACAACCAGTCCGGTGCGTTCGCCTTTATACTTTTCAATGGGTTGGAACGTAAGTTTCATTGTTGCGGTGAAATTGTCGGAAGGAGTTTTCTGCAAGAGCAGGTTGGCAACATCCCACAGGTTCTTGTAATCTTCTACGACCGGATAAGAATACAGTCTGACATAACTCTTGTCTCCTGCATAATACGCCCATTTTTCATTGATGTTGGCGTGCCATTGCCACTGTGGGGACAGCGTGTAGCCGTCAAATTCGTCACTTTCCTGCGGAGTGCAGATAGGATATGTCTGACCTACATTCGGCTTTTTGTAAGTCAATACAGGTTCGCCGCAGCCATCACCGTCTTTGTCAATACCGATAACAGGCCAGTCGTTTACCCATTTCATCGGTTGCAAGTGCATGATACGTCCGTAAGCGCCTACATCTTGAAAGTGAAGAAACCAGTCTTCGCCCGTAGGAGTGTCTACCCATGCTCCCTGATGGGGACCGTTGACGGGAGAGTTGCCTTGTGCGAGTACAGTTTTCCATTCGTAAGGGCCGTAAATGTTCTTGGAACGCAGTACGACCTGCCAGCCTGTCGGTACGCCACCTGCCGGATGGAAAATATAGTAATAGTCATTTCTCTTGTACATTTTGGGGCCTTCGCAAGTTTGATGTGCTTCGTGACCGTCGAAGATAATACGAGAAGGAGTAATCGCTGCATTTGCCTCTGCATTCAGTTCGCAGATAGCGATTACACTTTTCAGTCCGGCACGGCTTCCTGCGTATGCATGTACCATATATACTTTTCCGTCTTCATCCCAAAACGGGCAGGTGTCGATGATTCCTTTGCCGGGTTTAACCAAAACGGGGGCACTCCACGGGCCTTTCGGGTCTTTGGCTTTCACCATGAAAGCTCCCTGGTCGGGGTCGCCCCAAAAGATATAGAATTCACCGTCGTGATGGCGGATGGCGGGAGCCCATACACGGTTACCGTGTTCCGGACGTTCCGGAGTTTCGATAGGAGTGAGGGCGTCGGGCACTGCCGCACTGACAATCGTCCAGTTCACTAAATCTTTGGAATGTAGTATCTGTAATCCCGGCAAGCAGTTAAAACTGGATGAAGTCATATAAAAATCATCACCCACGCGGCAAGCGTCGGGGTCGGAGTAGTCGGCATAGAGAACCGGATTTTTGTATTTGCCGTTTCCGAGGTCGGAAACCCATACTTCGGATACATAGTTTTTCTGTGCCAATGTCGGGAAGGCAGTCAGCAGACAGAGAACTAAAGTCTGTGTCAATCGTTTCATGATGTAGGTCGATTAATAGTTTTATATAAATGATTCGTTGGCTTGTCTTACGATGGCAAAGGTAGAAAAAAAGACTCTGCACAAGGAGTAATAATTGTGCAGAGTCGTATAAAAATTGGTAGAAACCTCGTAATTTTTGTTTAGTTGTATTTGTATTCTACCTTATTTAGTGGGATGTGGTTCTTTTAGTATGTGGTTCTCATTACTTGGTGGTGTGGCTGTCCTTCACCTTTACTGTCACAGGATGAGCCAGTTCCTCTTTCCATTCGCGGAGATAGGCGAACCATGCTTCCGGTGTCTTATATCCGAAGGTTTCCTTCATGGAAGTGAAAATCGTATGATATTGGAAGTGATTGTTTCCCGGAGCGCTGATTGTATAGAGGAAGTTTGCCTTGTCTTTCTCCTCAGATTTCACATAACGCTGCGGGATACAAGTTCCCAACCCTACGGTTTCTTTTGCGTACTTCACCGTGTCGTTTACAGGCCAGTCCGTACCCCAGCTTCCTACTAAGCCTTTATGGTCGGAGAATGATCTGGAAGCACCTACAATATTCTGTACCCCTGTGCAGAAAGTCTCTTTATCGAGCGGCTCGTCGAAGAATGTTTCGATGTGAAGATCACGATGTCCGGCATAGAGCGTGTAGCGTGTCATCATATCGAGTTCTGCACCCTGATACTGCCATCCGGTTACTTCAATTTCAGCAATCGCACGCACCGGCCCGTAAGAGATGATACGTTCCGTACGGGTTTCTACCGGGGTGATATGGGTTGCTTTCTGTCCATCCCAACCTTTCAATGCACCCGGGCCGCAACTGTCGAACACACGAAGCACATCGTCACCGAATCCTTTGGCCAACTGTGCATCCGTAGGATAGAACTGCGATTCTTTGATTTCCAGCCCTTTGTTGAATTTACCGTAAATATCAGGTGTCTGTTTCTCATTGAAGTAGAGACGATAACCTACCAGTTCCGATTCCAAAACCGGACCGTGAGGACGTACCATGCTGTATATATTGCTTGTTCCGGGAACGGTAATAGCCTGTACCCTTTGATGCTTTCCTTTCCGGAAATCTGCTATAAACATATCAGCATATACCCGTTCAGGGTAAGTCTTTGTACTCTTTTCCGAAGAAAGCGTCACTTGGAAAGTCTTTTTGCCATGGGCGGGAAGATTGGTTACAAAGGCAAGTTCATCCATCTTTCTGTCCCTGTTCAAATCATCAAGTTGAGAAGGAATTTCATTCGTCCCTTCCATGACAACGGCAGACTTGATTTTGAAACCTGCGTGCAGTTCGTGCAGATTGACGACAACCGGAGCGTCCGTTTTTGCCTGGTTCCAATTGTTATGTACCTCGACCGTAATGGTCTTTTCCTGCTTCTGAGCCCAGGCTGGCAGGCTGAAACTTCCTAAAAGGAAAGCAATTATAAAAAGATTCTTTTTCATGATTCTAAGGCTGATATTATACGTCGTATTTCTCTCTGCAAAAGTAACTGAAAAAAAAGCAGACCGTCTATCTTTTGAAGATAAAATAGTCTGCTATTTGAGCTTTTTACTCTATATAATGATATTGTGGTTTTCTTTTTCTTGCGTTTCTTGCGGTGAATTTTATTTGAGACTTAAAATTTCTCCTTTTGCGCCCAATTCTTCATAAACCTTTCCATCTACAGTCAGGTTCTTTGCATTCTTGACATTCAGGATATTGTTGCCTTTTGAAGACTCTACATGAATATTTTCCAAAGTGACTCCGTCTGCCTGGCTGATGACAACCCCATCCGTAGCTTCCGTTATCACAACGTTTTTAACGGTGATATTGCTAATCGGCATTTCCGGCAGACCATTGAAGAACATCGCACGTCCCGAACCTCTGCATACAATATTTGAAATATGTATATTGCGGAACGCCGGAGTCTCTTCCGTTACCGGTGGGATGGCTGTTTTCATACGGTTCAGCAAATCTTCTTCCGATTCTTCCCCCGCGCCTTTGCCACCATAGAACAGGTCGAACAATAACGGTTCGTTCGGGATGTTAATCATGTTGATGTTATTGATGTAGATGTTTTCCACTACACCGCCACGTCCGCGAGTACTCTTGAAGCGCAAGCCTACATCGGTCCCCATGAATGTGCAATCTTCCACATTGATATTCTTCACGCCGCCGGACATTTCGCTGCCTACAACGAATCCGCCATGTCCGTGCAATACCGTATTATTTTTCACAATTACATTTTGGCAAGGTTCGCCGCGACGGCGACCGTCTTCGTCCTTACCCGATTTGATACAGATAGCATCGTCTCCTGCATCAAACACACTGTTGATAATCAGCGCGTTCTTGCAAGATTCCAAGTCAATAGCATCACCATTCTGAGAATACCAGGGATTGATAACCATGATATTATTTACAGTGAAATCTTCGCAGGACAACGGGTGCAGGCACCAACTCGGAGAGTTTTTGAAAGTTACGCCTTCCAGCAATACTTTCTTGCTTTTTACGATACTGAGCAGCACCGGGCGCAGCCATGGACGGATTTCAGCCCATTCTTCATCCGTATTGATGCCTTCGGGCACGTTAAAGTCTTTACAAGCCATAGCTCCTTTCAGCGAACCTGCTGTGGGATACCATATCTCTTGCTTCTCATCGAGAACACCGCCTGAATTTACTAACTTCTTCCATTGGGAAGCGGTCAGTTTGCCCTTTTTCACCGGACGCCAGCAATCACCGTTTCCGTCGAATGTGCCGTATCCTGTGATAGCGATATTCTCCGCGTCGCGTGCCGAAATAGGTGACTGGCAACGACGGGTTTCGAGCCCTTCAAAAGAAGTGGCGATGATAGGATATGCTTCGAAATCACCGGTGAAGAGCACCAGTGAATTTTGTTCCGTATGAAGATTTACATTGTTCAGCAGTTCGATAGGACCGGTCAACCAGATGCCTTCCGGGATAATCACTTTGCCACCACCGTGTTGGTTCACGTTCTTGATAGCATCGTTGATGGCTTTCGTATTCAGGAACAAACCGTCCCCTTTGGCTCCGAAATCCACAATGCTTACCTCATAAGCAGGAAAAGTCGGCTGTTGTACTTTTGGCATTTCAAAAGGTAAATTCTGGTAAAGGGCATCGCTTATTGCGTTTTCACTTGTCGCATTCCCGCTTTGCGTTTTACATCCTGCGATAAACGGCAAACAGCATATAGCCATCCAAAAGAGTCTTTTTGTCAATGTGTTCATTTGGTAATCTTATTTTATATAGGGTTATACATCTATTGTTTTCAATGGTCTTTCGTTGGAAATTACCGAATGCAAAGATAGGAGCGAACCCCCAAAGGGATGTGGACTAATTGATAGAATACGTGTATTTTTTGTCATTTCTGTCTATTATTTGCACACTTCTCATGATTTTATGCGGAAAGATACTATCTTTGCACAAAATTTAACTATTAAAAGATATGAGTTACAACTTGTTGAAAGGAAAAAGAGGTATTATTTTCGGTGCGTTGAATGACCAGTCCATCGCTTGGAAAGTGGCCGAACGTGCTGTAGAAGAAGGTGCAACTATTACATTATCAAATACTCCGATGGCTATCCGTATGGGAGAAGTCAATGCTTTGGCTGAAAAACTGAACTGCCAGATTGTGCCGGCAGACGCTACCAACGTAGAGGAGTTGACAAATGTATTCAAGACCTCAATGGATATACTGGGCGGACAAATTGATTTTGTGCTCCATTCTATCGGTATGTCTCCCAACGTACGCAAGAAACGTACTTACGATGACCTTGACTATGGAATGTTGGATAAGACATTGGATATTTCGGCCGTGTCATTCCACAAAATGATTCAGGCTGCCAAGAAACTGAATGCTATTGCCGATTACGGTTCAATCGTTGCATTGAGCTATGTGGCTGCACAGCGTACTTTCTACGGCTACAACGATATGGCGGATGCGAAAGCATTGCTGGAATCTATCGCACGTAGTTTCGGTTATATCTACGGACGCGAACACAGCGTGCGTGTGAACACAATCTCCCAGTCGCCTACGTTTACAACAGCCGGTTCGGGTGTGAAGGGTATGGACAAACTGTTCGATTTTGCCAACCGTATGTCTCCGCTTGGAAATGCGACTGCTGAAGAGTGTGCCGACTATTGTATCGTAATGTTCTCCGACCTTACCCGCAAGGTGACTATGCAGAACCTCTTCCACGACGGCGGATTCTCCAGTGTGGGTATGAGCCTTCGTGCCATGGCTACTTACGAGAAAGGACTTGAAGAGTACATGGACGAAAATGGTAACATCATTTACGGATAATAAATTATGAAACTACGGATTTCTCTTCTTATTGTATTAATAAGTATGCTTTTCGCCGCCTGTGGGTTAAGCACAGGAAAAGGTATGGAGCAGAAGGAAGAAGGGATTTCTGTTCTGAGGTATGATAAGCTGTTGAGCGAATACGTTCGCTCCAACAGCTTTTCTGCTATGCAGAAATTGTCGATGGATTACCGTCAGCCAACGAAGATTCTGATTGAAGATGTGCTGGCTATCGGCACGGTGAAGGATGATACCATCTCACAACGCCTGCAAAAATTCTATTCGGATACGACACTGGTCCGTCTGATGGGGGACGTGGAAGCTAAGTTCCCTAATTTGGATGAAGTGGAAAAGGGGCTGACTAAGGGCTTCAAGAAACTGAAAAAGGAAGTGCCCGACACAAAGGTGCCGTTTATCTATTCGCAAATATCTGCGTTCAATGAATCCATTGTTCTGGTCGATTCTTTGCTTGGCATCAGCCTTGATAAATATATGGGTGAAGATTACCCGCTTTATAAACGTTTTTATTATGATTACCAATGTCGTTCCATGCGTCCCGAACGGATTGTACCGGATTGTTTCGTGTTCTATCTCTTAAGCCGTTATGACATGAATTACCACGAGGAGACTTGTTTGATTGACTTGATGATGCACTCCGGAAAAATCAATTACGTGACACAGCACTTATTGGAATACAATGACGGTGGTGAGGCGATGGGGTATTCAAAAGAGGAAAATGACTGGTGCAAGGAAAATGAAAAAGCCATTTGGGAGTATATCTGTTCCAATGACCACCTGCATGCGCGTGACCCGATGGTGATTCGTTATTATATGAAACCTGCTCCGGCTGTTGAAATGCACGGTGTCCAGGCTCCTGCATTGATAGGTACATGGATAGGTACGAGAATCGTTTCTGCATATATGAAAACGCATAAAGACATGAAGTTGAAAGACCTTTTGGAATTTAATGACTATCACGAAATGCTGAATGAATCCAACTACTTGGCTTCCTGAATCGTTTCTCTTTCTTATTTCTCAATTTTTAATTCTCAATTCTCAATTTAATAAGTGGAAACTGCCCTTTATTTGTTGCCCGTGACTTTAGGCGATACACCTATTGAAAAGGTATTGCCTTCCTATAATAAGGAGATTATCTCCGGTATCCGGTATTTTATTGTCGAAGATGTTCGTTCTGCCCGCCGTTTCCTGAAAAAGGTAGACCGGGAGATTGATATTGATGCACTGACGTTTTATCCGTTGAACAAACATACTTCGCCCGAGGATATTTCCGGTTATCTGAAACCTTTGATGAACGGTGCTTCAATGGGAGTCATTTCTGAGGCAGGTTGTCCGGCTGTTGCTGACCCGGGTGCGGACGTGGTGGCTATTGCTCAACGCAAAAAGTTGAAAGTTGTTCCGTTGGTAGGACCTTCTTCTATCATTCTTTCCGTGATGGGTTCGGGCTTTAACGGTCAGAGTTTTGCGTTTCACGGCTATCTGCCGATTGAACCGGGAGAGCGTGGAAAGAGACTGAAAGCATTGGAACAGCGTGTCTATGCCGAGAACCAGACGCAACTTTTTATTGAGACTCCTTACCGGAATCACAAAATGGTGGAAGATATTCTACAGAATTGCCGTCCGCAGACAAAGTTGTGTATTGCTGCCAATATCACTTGCGAAGGAGAATATATACAGACGCGTACAGTGAAAGACTGGAAAGGTCACGTGCCCGATTTGTCTAAGATTCCTTGTATTTTTCTCTTATACAAATAACATTTTTCAGATGTTCGTACTCGTCTTCGAAGCAACTGCTGAAAAAGCCTTTGCCTAAGTTTTCTTCAATCTGCTTGAAACTCCATAGCTTGCTGTTCTTAAAGCGGGGAGTGCAGAGGACGGAGTCGTTGTCCAGGTCGACGATGAACAGGTAAATCAGCCGGTTGGTCACTTTATTTTCGAAGTGATAGGCGATGTTGAATTCGGGTTTGATGTCATTAACCTGAGGAAGCGCATTGTTCATCAAGCGGGTAGCGCCTGCTGTCAGAGACTCTCCGTAACGGAGATAACATTCCATCGGAATATCTACTTTATTTTTGTCCAGGATAGCTGTTGACGGTCTGTCGCAAAGAAATAGCATCCCATGGGTAGACACGGCAATTCTTATCACCGGATTGATATAGGCATTCTTATAATTGATTGCCTCAATGGCGGGGGTTTTCCCAATCACGTCTCCTTTGGTATTGACGATAGGGACATACTCAGTGTGAGACATCAGATGGTTAAAGAAATGGATAGCTATTTGATTGAAAACGATACTTAGAATGAAGACAGTAGGGGGCAGTATTTTATAGAGGATAAGCCCGCTCATCTTGCTCAGTGGGTCTTGGGAAACAACAACGATGCTGATAATGATGAAGTGCAGCGCGCCAAAGATTAAAGCGATGCGTGCCGAAACGATGGCAGCTTCCGCACCTTGTGCGTACAAGCGTTTGTTGCAGGAATCTATCTGTTTCAAGAAGTGGTTGATAAACCTTTTCTTATGCATATAAAGTATCAGCATGGGAATGAGGATACTGACTTCCAATGTGATGGGAAGTGCGCCTGCCGGAACATGATCACCGGGGATAAGTGCGGCTAAAGATAATAGTGCCAGCATTCCGGTCGCTATATATAGGATAAAGTTAGGAATTAATATACCCTTTTGTTTCAGGGAAAGGTATATACCTACGATACCTATTCCTGTACCAATGTAAATAGCCGTGTCTTGCGTTATAAATTCACACAATAAAATGGAAATAATAACGGGGATAAAACCCAGTGACATGTTAAATGCGGAAGAAAGTATTCCTTTATGCTCCATCTCTACTTTATGTTTATTTGTCGGTTCTACTAATAAAACAAATAGTATCTGTGTTTTGTTTGCTAACGGATATGTTTTTCTGCATGGTAGGATGAACGAACAAGGGGAGCGCTCTCTATGATGTTAAATCCTTTTTCTAAACCGATGGTCTTGTACTTTGCGAATTGTTGTGGAGTCACGTATTCTGCAACGGGATAATGGCGGTGGCTGGGTTGCAGATATTGTCCTATAGTAAGAATCTGGCAGCCGACTACTAATAAATCATCCATCAATATCTCCACTTCTTCGGGAGTTTCGCCCAGGCCGACCATGATGCCGCTTTTGGATTTGACTCCTTTGGAAGAGATACGTCCGATGACTTGCAGGCTTGTATCATAATTGGCTGCACTGCGCACCAGCGGACTGATGCGGCGCACAGTTTCCATATTATGTGAAATGATGTCGGGACAAGCGTCTATCACGAGGTCTACCAGTTCCGTTTTACCTTGAAAATCGGGTATCAGCACTTCGATGGTAGTCTGAGGATTCAGGCGTTTTATTTCACGGATGGTGCGTGCCCAATGTTCCGCTCCCAAATCGGGAAGGTCGTCCCGGTCTACGGAAGTGATGACTGCATGGTCAAGTCTCATTAAAGCGATGGACTCTGCTACACGGGTCGGCTCATTCGTATCCAGAGGATGCGGGCGTCCGGTCTGCGTATTACAGAATTTACAACTGCGGGTGCAGATGTCACCGCCAATCATGAAGGTGGCAGTGCCTTTCCCCCAGCATTCTCCCATATTAGGGCAACGCCCGCTGCTGCATATGGTATGCAGGCAGTGGGAGTCGACTATCCGTTTTGTTTCGGTGTACCGTTCATTGGCACCGATATTAATTTTCAGCCATTCGGGCTTACGTACTCTATCCGCCATTACAAATTGTTCAAGAAGAAGTTAGTCAAGCGTGTGTACAAGTGTTGGCGGGTATTGCCACCGTATATTCCATGATTACGGTTGGTATATACCTGCATATCAAATTGCTTTCCGAGTTGGACTAAGTGTTCTGCATACTCGGTGCAGTTCTGGAAGTGTACATTGTCATCTGCCATACCATGTACAAGCAATAGGTTGCCATGCAGTTTGTCGGCACGGGTGAAAGCAGAGGACGCTTTATAGCCTTCGGCATTTTCTTTCGGGGTGCGCATGAAGCGTTCCGTATAAACCGTGTCGTAGAAGCGCCAGTCGGTCGGTGCGGCAACGGCCACTCCTGCCTTGAATACGGGAGTTCCTTCGCTCATACTCATCAGAGTCATGTATCCGCCGTAGCTCCATCCCCAAATACCGATGCGGTCTTTGTCCACGTAAGGTTGTTTGCCGAGGTAAAGAGCTGTTTCCACCTGGTCTCTGGCTTCTTTCACTCCGATTTTCAAGTAGGTGCACTTTTCAAAAGCCTCTCCGCGGCCGCCTGTTCCGCGACCGTCCACGCATACAACAATGAATCCGCGGCTTGCCATGTATGTTTCCCAACTGATGCCCCAAGTGTCCAATACTTGTTGAGAGCCCGGGCCACTGTATTGATACATCAGTACCGGATATTTCTTCGATGCGGAGAAATCTACAGGTTTCATCATCCATCCGTTCAGTGTTACGCCGTCCGTAGTCTGGAAAGTGAAGAATTCTTTTTGCGGTACTGCATATCCTGATAGGGTCTGTTTCAACTGCTCATTTGTAATCAATGTCTTGAGTGTCTTACCCGAATTATCGTTCAAGGTCACTACCATAGGAGTGTTCAGGTTGGTGAACTTGTTCATATAATACTTCATTGATTTGCTGAACAGCGGAGTGTTTGTTCCTACTTGCTGGGAAAGTTTGGTCTTTTTCCCTTTCTTGTCTGTCTTGTAGACAGCTTTGCGCAACGGGCTTTCTTCATTGCTGGTGTAATAGAAAGAACCGTCTTCCTCGTCATATCCCAGGAAGTCTTTTACTTCAAACTTTCCGTTTGTCACCTTTTTAATGAGGTTGCCCCCCATGCTGTACCAATAGAGGTGGCTGTAACCGTCACGTTCACTGAGCAGGCTGAAGTATTCGGGATAAAATTCGATGTTATCGAAAGTGTTCTCTTTAATATAATAAGGAGACTCGTCACGCAATACCAGTTTGCAGAGTGTAGAACGAGGGTCGGCAAAGTAAAGGTCGAAACGATCCTGATGACGGTTCAGTGTCATGATAGCCAGCTTGCTGGCATCTTTGGTAAAACGGATGCGGGGAATATATCCGTCCGCGTCCAGCGGAAGTTTCATCGTACGGGTGACGCGTGATTTGATATCATACGTGCGTACTTCTACTTTAGAGTTCGGATAACCGGCTTTCGGATATTTATACGTATATTCTCCCGGATAATCTTTGAGGGCATCGATACGGGGGGCTTGTCCGGCAAATACTGGGAACGTGTAAGAAGGAACTGCCGATTCATCGAACCGGATAAAGGCAATCTGCGTATTGTCGGCACTGAATTCCAAAGCGCGGTTGAAACTGAATTCTTCTTCGTACACCCAGTCCGGGATACCGTTGATGATAGAATTCCGTTTGCCGTCTTCCGTTACCTGGCTTTCACTGTTGCCATAAAGCAGTTTCACAAGAAAAATATTGTTGTCACGGACAAAAGCAATCATTGTTCCGTCCGGAGAAAAGACGGGGACCTGTTGGGGGCCGCCGTCAGACAGCCGTTCAATAATGTTGTTTGTCGTAACGTCCTTATCATTTCGTTTCAAAGGGTAGATATAATGTACAGCTGTATAGGAATGTCGGTAAATCGGAGTCGTCTTGGTGGCAATCAGCAGTTTCTGACCGTCGGGTGAGAACTGATAACTGTCGAAGTTCTTGAAGTCACATTCGCGTGCAGTGTTCACATCGAAGATAACCTCTACCTTTTCACCTGTCTTGAAAGAGTATTTGATGATTTGCGTGCCTTCGGCGTTCATCTGTGTGTAGTGTTCACCGTCGGGTGTGGGGATGACTCCCTGAATGTTTTGCGGGCGGAAACGTCCGGAAGTAATATCTTTTAAATCAAGTGCCTTTGAGCCTTGGGCCATTCCGGTCAGGCAGAGAAGGCAGGCAAGCAGTGCTAAACTTATTTTTCTCATATCAGTGTGTTTTTTATATGTTGCTTTTTTAATAAATATAGGGTTCGTATCTTGCAAAAATACGAATAATTTGAATATCTGGCAGCGGGGTTTGGTTAAAAAAGTGTCTTCCGGTAGAAAAAACGCTCTTTGCGTGCCCGCAATTTGTTAGTGGTGCTGTATGTGCGGACGGACAACTTCAGCGGGGTATTGCCAAAGGATTGCTTGAAACCAAAGTTTCCATTACTTGAAACCAAAGTTTCTATTGCTTGAAACCAAAGTTTCTATTGCTTGAAACTAAAGTTTCTATTGCTTGAAACCAAAGTTTCTATTGCTTGAAACCAAAGTTCCAAGCAGTAGAAACGACAGTCGTCACTATATCCTGACAATTTTGACATACAGACTTTGACTCTGTTTTTTGTGACAGCATACTTTGCTGTCACCATGCTGTCACACTGTGCTGTCACACTTTAAACTGGTTATAACCAGTGCGATAGGACATAAACTGTGACAGGTGACAGATATTTTTCATTTTTTTATTTTATATGTAGGTAAATCTGTTGATACGGGTTGGTCTGTTTCGTTGCAACAAAGTAAACTATAGCTTTTAGTTTATATTAACTATAATAATTAGTTTATAAACTAAAACTTCTCGTTATTTGCATTCATATAAAGATGCAACTATGAAAGGATTAACAGCAAAAGAAGAAGAAATCATGGGATTCTTTTGGAAAAAAGGTCCCTTGTTCGTAAAAGAAATGTTGGCTTTCTATGAAGAACCGAAGCCGCATTTCAATACATTGTCTACCATTGTACGCGGGCTGGAAGAAAAAGGCTTTCTGGCTCATACTGTGTTTGGTAATACCTATCAATACTATCCTATTGTAAGTGAGGAGGAGTTTCGTAAAGGTACGCTTCGGAATGTAATCAGTAAGTATTTCAATAACTCCTACTTGAGTGCGGTTTCATCCTTGGTCAAGGAAGAAGACATTTCTTTGGACGAGCTCAGGCAACTGATTCGGGAGGTGGAGAAAGCCGGAAAGGAAAGTTAATCGGGAAAATATATAATTCAGGGAGCTGTACTATGGGAACATTTTTCGTTTATGTCTTGAAATCGTCTGTTTGTCTTGCCATGTTTTACCTGTTTTTCAGGATATTGCTTAGCAAGGAAACTTTTCATCGTTTTAATCGTATCGCTTTGTTGGGAATCTTGTTCTTGTCCTTGTTGCTTCCTTGGGTCGAAGTGACAACCGGTCGTCAGATGGAAGTGCAGCAAACGATGCTTACCTTGGAACATTTATTGCAAAAGACGGAGACGACATCATCCATTGTTGCCGATGAGGCGGGTATAACTTCTGAAGCCGTTTCTTTGTCGTGGGTCGAAATCCTGCTGTTCGTCTATGGGGGCGGCATTGTCTTTTTTACTTGTCGCCATTTATATTCGTTGGTCTGTCTTTTCAGGTTGATACGTTCCGGCAGGCAGGAAAAGTGGGAAAACGGGACAATACTTGTGGTCCATCGGCAGGCGATAGCTCCGTTCAGTTGGATGAAGTATATCGTTATCAGCCGGAAGGATTTGGAGGAGAACGGACGCGAAATCCTGATTCATGAAGCGGCGCATATCCGCCACCGGCATTCTATCGACTTGCTGATAGCCGATGTCTGCGTGTTTTTCCAGTGGTTCAATCCCGGTGCATGGCTGTTGAAGCAGGAATTGCAGAATATTCACGAATATGAAGCGGACGAGACTGTCATCAACGAAGGGGTTAATGCCAAAGATTATCAACTATTATTAATAAAAAAAGCCGTTGGCACAAGGCTCTACTCTATGGCCAACAGCTTTAATCACAGTAAACTTAAAAAACGTATCACTATGATGTTAAAAGAAAAATCAAGTCCGTGGGCACGGATGAAGTATTTGTATGTACTTCCGTTGGCGGCTGTTGCCGTAACTGCTTTTGCCCGTCCTGAAATCTCGGAGAAAGTGGAAGAGATTTCAGCAGTCAAAGTTAATGATTTGGTGGAAATTGTGCAAGAAAAGGTGTTGCAAGATAGCGTGCGTGTGCCGAAAAAGGCGGTTTCTACGAAGGCTGTATGCGTTGGAGGAAATGCGGAGTCCGCCAAAGAAGAAGTGGCTGTTTTTGTGGCGGTGGAACAGATGCCGGAATATCCCGGCGGCATGGAAGCGCTGCAAAAGTATTTGGAAGAGAGAGTGGCAGGCTCTCCTGTGAAAGGTGAAGCAGGTGGAGTGGTAACGATCGGTTTCACAGTCACTGAAACCGGAAAAGTAACCAATGTGCAAGTTCTTGAATCTGACCAACCTTCGTTGAACAAGGAAGCCGAAAGGATCGTTAGTGAAATGCCGGACTGGATTCCGGGAAAGCAACGTGGTAAGCCTGTTTCTGTGAAGTATTCTGTTCCTGTAAGATTCGGTAATATCAGGTTTGGATGGGATAAACAACCGCTGATTCTTGTTGACGGTAAGGAAATCAGCATGAATGCTATGAAAAAGATGAATCCGTCAGAGATAGAGAGTGTGTCTGTACTGAAAGATAGCGCTTCTGTAAGAATATATGGCAAACGTGGCGAAAATGGAGTGATTCTTGTGACTACCAAGAAGTCGGATACGACAACACAGTGTGATTCTCCTAAAGTGGATAATCAGGAAAACGTGGTACCCGATTTTCAAGTTAGTGGGACTGTCGTTGACGAGCAGGGGCGTCCGAAAGCAGGTGTGAGCATACTTGTGCCTAATACGACTTATGGCACAATCACGTATAGAGGCGGTCATTTCAGTCTGAAAGCTATAAAGGGTGGTAGCCTGCTGTTTTCGTTTACCGGATACAAATCCGTGAAAGTTCCCGTAAGTGCTACAATGTCAGTGCGGATGGAGCAGGAAGTGGTGAAACTATTGCCGGAAACTACAAGTCGGCTGACGAGGATTAAAAGTACAGGCTCTAATGGTCTTATCAGTGGCAGCAGTGTTCATGGAATAAAAAATGGCGAAGAGCCTTTGATTATTATTGACGGGAAGGAAGCGTTGGAAAAGGATGCTCTGTCCAAACTTGCTCCCGATCATATCAAAAGTCTCTCTATACTGAAAGATAAATCGGCTACGGCTGTTTATGGGGAAAAAGGAAAGGATGGAGTAATTATTATAGAAATGCTGACGGACGAGGAATTTCAGGCTAAAAAGAATAATCCGAAAGGTTCCTATGCTAATGCATGGCAATTGGCGGAACATGCAGCGAAAGATGTGTTGGGAGAAGTTATATATCTTTTGGATGGGAAAGAAGTACATGCGGGCATATTAGAAACTATGTCAGCTGAGAGCATTAAAACTGCATCTGCGGAAAATGTTGATGGCAAGGTTGTTATTCGTTTAGTGAGTAAAAAGTAAGATAGTCGAAGGCTACGATAAAGACTGGCGGAGGTATGCAAATATCTCCGCTTCTTGTTCCGGGTGGAACCAGCGTATTTCTTCATCCCGTTTGAACCAAGTCATCTGCTTGCGTGAATAAATGCGTGAGTTCTGTTTTATCTTTTCGATGGCAAACGATAGTTCCCACTCTCCGTCCAAGTATTTGAACAGTTCCTTGTAGCCTACTGTATTGAGGGAGTTGAGGTGGCGGTAGGGGAGTACGGAACGTACCTCTTCCAGCAGTCCCTCTTCCATCATCATATCTACGCGTCGGTTGATGCGGTCGTACAGTTCTTCCCGGTCGCGGGTCAGTCCTATTTTGATGATGCGGAAAGGGCGTTCTTTCTTTTGCTGCGTGCGGAAAGAAGTATATGTGCGTCCCGTCATATAGCAGATTTCCAGCGCATGAATCACTCGCTTGGGGTTCTTTAAATCTACAATGCGATAATATTCCGGGTCTAATAAGCGGAGTTCCGCACAGAGTTGTTCAAGTCCTTCTTCCTCATATTTTTGCAACATGAGTTGACGGGTTTCCGCATCAACGGTAGGAATGTCGTCAATTCCTTTGCAGATAGCGTCTACATACATCATTGAGCCGCCGGTAAGAACGACGACTTCATGTTGGATAAATAACTTTTCAAGGATTTCCAGTGCTTCCGCTTCGTATTGGGCGGCACTGTAATAATCTGTAAGATGAAGCGTACCGACCAGGTGATGAGGTACACGTGCCAATTGTTCGGGAGTAGGCGCTGCCGTACCTATTTTTAATTCAGCATAAAGTTGCCGCGAATCAGCAGATACAATGCTTGTCCGGAAATTCTCTGCTATCCGTAGACTTAATTCGGTTTTTCCTACGCCGGTAGGCCCTATAAGAACAATAAGAGTAGGCAATGGACTAAGTGATTAGTGATTAATGATTAATGATTAATGATTAATGCAATGCGAATATCTGCACAGCGTTAATCATTAATCACTAACCATTAATCGTTAAATTAAAATTTATCTTCTTCGAATGACCCGCCTGTGTCGCCACCAATATCGAATCCTTCCTGGTCGAAGTCTTCCATATCAAAATCTTGGTCTCCATAGAAGTTTTCGTCTAAGTCGAGAGAGCCGCCGGCAGCAGCCATTTCTTCAAAGTCGACCGTTTGTTTGGGAGCTTCCCCTGATTTCTTGGTGCATTTGGCACCTTTCATTTCCTTTCCGGTAATGATTTCAGATAACTCGATGAAGAAACAACGCTCTGTCATGTAATCGAATATATACAGCAGTTTTTGCTTTTCATCTTCTACCAGCTCGTTGATAGGAGTTTCTTTCATTATCCAGCTGTCCATTTCCGGGTTGTCGTCCATTTCTTCCAAAGTCACTTCCTTTTCTTTTTCCCAATCATCATCGCAGATAAAGAATGAAGTCATCTGGTCGTTTGCGTACCCGACTGATTTCAGTATTGTCTCATGGAAGTCTAAGAAAGTTGCTTCCGGGTCAATTTGTATTTCTCTGACAAAATCGTCAACTTCATCAGATATGATAGTAAATCTGTATATCATAATATGACTATTTTGAACTGTTTATTTAATAATACCACGTTCTGAGTTACGGATGAAGCCGATGATGTAGTCGATTTCAGGACTCTTTTCGAATTCATCTTCAATTTTCTTTAATGCTTCTGTCGTGTTCAATCCACTTTGGTAGATGATACGATAGGCATTGTGAATGTTTTCAATTACTTCATTGGCAAAACCACGACGGCGCAAGCCGATAATGTTGATTCCACTGAAAGCGATTGGTTCGCGTCCTGCAATGATATAAGGAGGAATATCTTTGCTGAAACGGCATCCGCCCTGAATCATCACATGGCTTCCTACATGGCAAAATTGATGCATCAGGACATTGGCACTCACTATTGCGTTATCGTCAATAACGATTTCGCCTGCCATCTTGGTAGAATTTCCTATAATACATCCATTTCCGACTAATGCGTCATGTGCCACATGCACACCTTCCATCAATAAGTTGTTATTTCCCACAATCGTGCGCCCTTTAGCTGCCGTGCCACGGTTAATAGTCACGTTTTCGCGAATCAGGTTGTTATCCCCGATTTCGGCTGTCGATTCTTCTCCGCGAAATTTCAGGTCTTGCGGAATAGCACCGATAACGGCACCCGGAAAGATAGTATTTCCATTACCAATACGTGAGCCATATAAAATATTGGCATTAGCCATAATTTTATTGTTGTCACCGATAACCACGTTTTTATCTATGAATACAAAAGGCGCAATTTCTACATTTTCCCCGATTTTAGCTTCAGGATGAACATACGCTAAAGGACTTATCATTTGAATTTCCAATTGTTGATTACTTGTTTTTTACTATTTGTGCCATGAATTCTGCTTCGCAAACTACTTTTTCTCCAACGAATGCGTAACCTTTCATAGTGGAGATACCACGACGGATAGGTGCTAATAATTCCACGCGGAATATCAGCGTATCTCCCGGCACTACCTTTTGGCGGAACTTCACACCGTCTATCTTCATGAAATAAGTAGAGTAACGTTCCGGTTCGTCAACAGAGTTGAGAACAAGCAAACCGCCGACTTGCGCCATCGCTTCTATCTGAAGCACACCTGGCATAACGGGCTCTTGCGGGAAGTGTCCCTGGAAGAAAGGCTCGTTGGCAGTGATATTCTTGACACCTACAATATAGTTGGCTCCGATTTCAATCACTTTATCTACCAGTTGGAAGGGATAGCGGTGCGGCAACAGTTCGCGGATACGGTTTACATCCATTATCGGCGCACGGTTGCAGTCATAGCTTGGAGCCTGTATTTCGTGCAGACGGATTTCTTTCCGCATCTGGCGGGCGAATTTATTGTTGATGGTGTGTCCCGGGCGGGTAGCGATGATGCGTCCTTTAATCGGTTTGCCGATTAAAGCAAGGTCACCGATAACGTCCAGAAGTTTGTGGCGGGCACATTCGTTCGGCCAGACCAATGGCTTGTGGTTGATATAACCTAATTCGTTGGCATCCATGTGGGGAACTCCCATGACGTCTGCCAACTGGTCGAAGTTTTCCTGCGACATCTTGCGTTCGTAGATTACGATTGCATTATCCAAGTCCCCCCCCTTGATTAATCCCGCGGAGAGAAGCGGCTCTATTTCGCGAACAAAGACGAATGTACGGCTGGCAGCCACTTCGTCTTTGAAATTATGCATATCTTCAAGTGTAGCAAACTGGTTCGGGATAATGGTTGAATCGTAAGAAACCAGTACATTCAGACTAAAGTTCTCGTCTGGTAATACAATGATAGAAGAACCGGTTGATTCGTCCCGGAATTCAATCTTTGACTTGATGATATAAAAGTCTTTGACAGCATTTTGTTCTACTGTTCCTACACGTTCTATTTCTTGTACATAATATTGTGCACTACCATCTAAAATCGGAAACTCCGGGCCGTTTACCTGGATAAGGCAGTTGTCGATGCCCAATGCGTAAAGGGCTGCCATACCATGTTCGACAGTGCTTACTTTGACTCCATTCTTCGACAACACAGTACCACGGGTGGTTTCTATCACATTGTCGGCTACTGCATCGATAGTTGGTTGTCCTTCTACGTCAATACGCTGGATTTTATATCCATGATTGTCCGGAGCAGGATTAAATGTAACAGTGAGGTCAAGTCCAGTGTGAAGACCTTTCCCGCTCAGTGAAAAGCTATCTTTCAGCGTTTTTTGTTTCAGCATTGGTTACTTATTTAATAGTTGTTTTAATTCTTCGATTTCTTTGCGCAGGTTACGCAGTTCTTTCTGCATATCCGGCAGGCTCCTCTGCACAACAGATGCCTTGAAATATTGTTTAGGGTCCATAGGAGGAGTTCCGATAAGCTGGCTGCCCGATTTAATATCTCCGGGTACGCCGGATTGTGCGCCCAAACTTACTTTATCGCCTATTTTTGAATGTCCGGCTATACCTGCTTGCCCGCCGAACATACACCATTCTCCTATTTTTGTAGAACCGGCAATGCCCACTTGTGCAGCCATTACGGTATGGGAACCCACTTCGTCATTATGGGCTATCTGCACCAGATTATCTATTTTGACACCGTTATGTATGATGGTAGCTCCCATTGTAGCACGGTCTACACAGGTATTGGCGCCTATATCTACTTTATCTTCCAGAATAACGATTCCGATTTGTGGAATCTTGTCGTATCCGTCCGAGGTAGGAGCAAAGCCGAATCCGTCGGCTCCGATTACCGCACCCGAGTGCAGGATACATTCATTCCCTATACGGCAATCATGATAAACGTTTACATTCGAGTAAAGCAGGCAATTGTTGCCTATTTTCACACCGTCTCCAACGAAAGTATGTGGGTAAATTTGAGTATTATCTCCAATCACAGCGTTTTCGCCAATGTAGGCAAAAGCACCTATATATACGTTCTCACCAATCTTGGCACTGGGGGCAACAAATGCTAATGAGTCGATACCTTGTTTCTTGGGTTTGCTCATCTCGTAAAGATTGAGCAGTTTCGCCAGACTCTCGTATGCATTGTCTACTTTGATAAGGGTTGTTTTGATTTCGTGCTCAGGAGTGAAGTCTTTATTAACCAGGACAATGCTTGATTGTGTCTCATAGATATAAGGTGTATATTTGGGATTTGACAGGAAAGAAATAGCTCCGGGCATTCCCTCTTCTATTTTAGCGAATGTGTGTACCGTAGCGTTTTCGTCTCCAATGATTTCCCCTTGGATAAATGCTGCAATTTGCTTAGCCGAGAACTCCATGTCTTTAATTTAAAATTTAATTAGTTCACAAATAACGGACTTTTTTTTCAGATTTCCGTGTTATTGCATGAATATTTTATACTTACCTATGTAATCTCTGGTAGCAGAGATAGTATTTCTTTACCTTTTTGGACAATAACGAGATGTTCAACATGTCCGATGCTTCGGCGATATTTTTGATAGTGCCGTCTTTGTAGATAATGTCAATACTGTCGTCTGCCGGATCATACATATTCTTTTCGATGCTGGGGGTAGAAACAAAATAGTTCGCTTCGGAAAGTGTTATGCCTAGTTGCTGGCTGATTTGCAAAGTTAATTCTTTTTTTCTGTCTTCACCAATCGGTTCCGACGAGATTTCCACTTTAAAGATATTTCGGTTTATCATTCCCATGCTTAAAGTAGAAAGAACCTTATCTGTATGGGTGCTCCATACTTTCAAGGCTGTCCATATATCGTTATCATCCAGTTGGATGAAATTCTCCAGGCAGTCGGGATTGTTGTGGAACTCCTCAGGAGTAATGTCTTTGTAAAGGAAAAAGCGCAATGCGGGCGATGCGAACAGTTTCACTCCCTGCGAAGCCAGTTCTTTGGCACGCAAAAGGGCACTGATAAGCATCTTTTCGTAGGCTACCGAAGTCTTGTGCAGATATACCTGCCAATACATCAAGCGACGTGCCGTGAGGAAATTCTCGATAGAGTAAATCCCTTTGGATTCGATGACAAGACGGTCGTCTGCCACGTCGAGCATCTTGATGATTCGTGCCGAGCCGATGTTTCCTTCCGTAACTCCCGTATAGAAACTGTCACGACGAAGATAATCGAGCCTGTCCATATCCAACTGGCCGCTGACAAGCTGGTGCAGAAAGCGTTTCGGATACTCGTCCTTGAAGATTTGAATGGCAAGGTTGAGTTGGCCGTTCATCTCCTTGTTCATCCGCTCCATCAGCATAAGGGAAATCTCTTCGTGGGGGATTCCTTTTACAATGGTGTCTTCTAGGACATGGGAGAAAGGGCCGTGACCGATGTCATGTAGCAGGATGGCAGCCTGTACGGCCTCCGCTTCACTGTCAAAGATGAAGTTTCCTTTCGATGCCAGTTGCGTGATGGCTTCGCTCATCAGATAGAAAGCTCCCAAAGAGTGCTGGAAGCGCGTGTGTTGAGCGCCGGGATATACCACGGATGAGAGTCCTACCTGTTTGATGCGGGTAAGACGCTGCAAAAGGGGATGCCGTACTATATCGTACAGCAACCCCTTCGGTATATTGATGAACCCGAAGACCGGGTCATTGATTATCTTTCTTTCGTAAGGCACTTTATTAACGGTTTAGTGGTTGGTGATTAGTGGCTGTGCGCAATATGCTGCATAGTGCTAATCGTTAATCACTTTTTTCAACTGTTCAGCCATTTGTGCCTGTACTTCTTGTGCGGCTATGCGGGCAGCTTCCGCAAATTTCTCGGTTTTATCCACATAGATGATACCACGGGATGAGTTGACAATCAATCCGCAGGTACTGTTCATACCATATTTGCAAACTTCTTCCAGTGAGCCGCCTTGTGCGCCGATACCGGGAACAAGCAGGAAATGATTGGGGACAATCTTGCGGATATCCTCGAAAGCACGTCCCTGAGTAGCACCTACCACATACATCATGCGGTCGTCGCCGGCCCATTCCTGTGATTTGCGCAGTACTTTCTCGAACAGACGTTCGCCGTTTACATCTTCTGTCAATTGGAAGTCATGAGAGCCTTTGTTGGAAGTCAATGCCAACAGGATCACCCATTTACCTTCGTAAGTAAGGAATGGAGTGACGCTGTCTTCACCCATGTACGGAGCTACTGTTACAGAGTCGATATCAAGTTCTTCGAAGAAAGTACGGGCATACATAGCGGAAGTGTTTCCGATATCTCCACGTTTTGCATCGGCAATGATGAATTGGTCGGGATAATTATCTTTGATATATTTTACCGTCTTTTCAAATGCAATCCATCCTTTTACCCCCATGCTCTCGTAGAAAGCCAGATTGGGCTTATAGGCGATACACAAATCAGCTGTCGCATCGATGATTGCTTTGTTGAATGCGAAGATTGGGTCTTCTTCTTTCAACAGATGTTCCGGGATTTTCTTGATGTCGGTATCAAGTCCTACGCAAAGAAATGATTTTTTGCGTTTTATGTTTTCAAATAATTGTTGCTTATCCATCTTTATAATAATGTTTTAGAGTTCGCTTTCTTTCAGTCGTTCCGCGTTTTCAGCCACAATCAAGTGGTCGATACAGTCTTGGATATCTCCGTCCATGAAAGCGGCCAGATTGTAAATCGTGTAGTTGATGCGGTGGTCGGTGATACGTCCCTGCGGATAATTGTAAGTCCGAATTTTTGCCGAACGGTCGCCGGTCGATACCATTGTCTTGCGTTTGGAAGCAATATCATCGATATATTTCTGATGTTCTTTGTCGTAGATAAAAGTACGGAGACGTGCCAATGCTCGTTCTTTATTTTTCGGCTGGTCGCGTGTCTCGGTACATTCAATCAGGATTTCTTCGGCAATGCCTGTATTCGGGTTCTTCCAGATATAGCGCAGGCGTACTCCTGATTCTACCTTATTGACATTCTGTCCGCCGGCACCGCCGCTTCGGAAAGTATCCCATTTGATTTCGCCTTCATTGATGACTACGTCGAATTCTTCCGCTTCGGGAAGTACGGCTACCGAAGCTGCCGAAGTATGTACACGTCCCTGGGTTTCTGTGGCGGGAACACGTTGTACGCGGTGTACACCCGATTCATATTTCAGGATTCCGTAAACATTGTCACCTGTGACGCTGCAAACTATTTCCTTGAATCCGCCTGCTGTTCCTTCGTTCGCATTGGAGACTTCCATCTTCCAGCCTTTTGTTTCGCAGAATTTGGCATACATACGGAAGAGGTCACCGGCAAAGATGGCCGCCTCGTCACCACCTGCACCGCCACGGATTTCAAGAATCGCATTTTTGCTGTCCTGCGGGTCGGCGGGAACAAGCATCAGTTTGATTTCTTCTTCCAATACGGGAAGGCGTTCCTGGCTGTTGTCCATTTCTTCTTTAGCCATTTCACGCATTTCGGCATCCGACTCACTGGCAAGTATACTCTTGGCCTCCTCGATGTTACCTAGCAATTGGATATATTCCTTGCGGGCTTTCATCAAGTCATCCAGTTCCTTATATTCCTTAGTCAGCTTGACATAGCGCTTTTGATCGGCAATTACTGCCGGGTCGGTGATAAGGGTTGATATTTCTTCAAAACGGGCTACAAGTCCGTCCAGTTTCTCTAATATGGTACTGTTGTCTGCCATTCCTTAATATCTGAATTCTCCGAACTCGCTCTTTATGATTAACTCTGTATTGTCACATTCTTCAACGCGTCCTACTATCTGTGCCGGGATACCGAATGACTCGGAAATAGCGATAACTTCTTCTGCATGTTCCGGTGACAGGTAAACTTCAAGACGGTGTCCCATATTGAATACCTTGTACATTTCGGCCCAGTCGGTGCTGCTTTGTTCCTGAATAGTTTTGAACAATGGGGGAACAGGGAAAAGGTTGTCTTTTACAACACGGACGTTTTCAACAAAGTGCAGCACTTTGGTCTGTGCACCACCGGAGCAGTGAACCATACCGTGAATTTCGGGACGTAATGCATCCAGCAATTTCTTTACTACCGGTGCATAGGTACGGGTAGGAGAGAGCACTAACTTGCCTGCATCAATCGGAGAACCTTCTACACTGTCTGTCAGTTTCAGATTTCCTGAGTAAACAAGTTCTTCGGGAACTGCCGCGTCATAGCTTTCCGGATATTTTTCGGCAAGGTATTTGCCGAATACATCATGGCGTGCACTTGTCAGACCGTTGCTGCCCATACCGCCGTTATATTCTTTTTCATAAGTAGCCTGTCCGTAAGAAGCAAGACCGACGATTACGTCGCCCGGACGGATGTTGGCATTATCGATAACGTCCGAACGTTTCATACGGCAAGTTACGGTAGAATCTACGATGATAGTGCGAACCAAGTCGCCGACATCAGCAGTCTCGCCACCGGTTGCATATACGCCTACGCCCATTTCACGGAGTTCGGCAAGTAGTTCGTCTGTTCCGTTGATGATGGCGGAGATAACTTCTCCCGGGATTAATAACTTGTTGCGTCCGATAGTTGAAGAGACAAGGATGTTGTCTACGGCTCCTACACAAAGCAGGTCGTCGATATTCATAATCAAGGCATCTTGGGCGATTCCTTTCCATACAGACAGGTCGCCTGTCTCTTTCCAGTACATATAAGCAAGGGAAGATTTGGTTCCGGCACCGTCGGCATGCATGATGTTGCAATATTCCGGGTCACCTCCCAATATATCGGGAATAATTTTGCAGAATGCTTTCGGGAAAATTCCTTTGTCAATGTTCTTGATGGCGTTGTGCACATCTTCTTTCGACGCGCTTACTCCACGCATCATGTATCGTTGATTACTCATGAGTTATAGAATTATTTTGTATACGGCTGCAAAAATACTGCTTTTTTTTCGTACAGCCAACTATCTTAATAGAAATGCCGCTGACCAATAAAGTTTTCGTGTCTAATGAGATACGGAAACTTTATTGGTCAGCGGCAAAATCTTTTCAGCACTTTTTTTCTTAGAACTCTACTTTAGGTGCTTTTTTACTGCCTTCTTCCGCTTCAAAATATGCTTTCTTGTCGAAACCGAACATTCCTGCAAATATGTTTTTGGGGAAACGGCGGATATTGGTATTGTAGGCTTGGGCGGCGTCATTGAAGTTCTTGCGTGCCACATTGATGCGGTTCTCAGTCCCTTCCAATTGTGCCTGTAATTCAAGGAAGTTCTGATTAGCTTTCAGGGCAGGATAATTTTCTGTGATAGCTAATAATTTTCCTAATGCGGAAGTTACTGCCCCTTGTGCTTTTTGATACTGAGCAAGTTTTTCCGGTGTCAGGTCGGCGGCATCCACTTTTATCTGGGTTGCCTGGCTGCGTGCGGCAATTACTCCTTCCAATGTCTCTTTTTCATGCGTTGCGTACCCTTTCACTGTATTTACCAGGTTGGGAATCAAGTCGGCACGGCGTTGGTATTGCGTTTCCACATTTGCCCACTGGCCGTTTGTGTTCTCCTCCATAGTAACCAGACCGTTATATACACTGATTGCCCAAAAGACAAGGATAGCTACAACGGCTAAAATGATGATAATTGACTTTTTCATATTTACTGTTTTTATTGATATTGATATTGATATTCTGATTTTTGAGTTTTATTTTTAGAACCGTGAACCTGCACCGCCTCCGCCGCCCATTCCGCCGCCAAAGCTGCCTCCGCCAAAGCCTCCGCCGAAACTTCCGCCACCTATGCCGCCAATGAATGGCCCTCCGCCGCCACTGCGATGATGATAGTCATTCTCGTAACTTTGCTGGCGACGTACGAGAGTATGCCCGCAGTTTCTACAAGTATAAGTGACGTCTTCGGTTTTCACACCGTTAATCCGGGATACCACCCTGCTGCTACTTCTTTGTAATGTATGCTTACCGCATTTCGGACAACGGCTTTGTTTGCGTGCAGCAAAGAAAGCAATGCCTCCGCCAATCATAACAAAGAAGAAGACAGCGAGTATAAAATCAAACGAACTGCCGTCACTTGAATCGGAAAGGGAATCATTTTCCATAGAACCGTCAAGCCGTTGGCAAGTCGCTTTCAAACCTGCTACCATTCCTGCATCCCAATTCCCGTTTTTCAAATAGGGAATCATATATTGGGTTTGAATCCGCTTGCAGATAGCATCGGGAAGAACGCCTTCCAGGCCATAGCCGGTGTAAAACTGGATACAACGCTGGTCGGTAACCAGCAAGATAACCAGACCGTTATTTTTATCTTTCTTCCCTACGCCCCATTTGTTAAGTAATCGGTGGCTGAAATCGAAGCAATCCTCCTCTCCGATAGATGGGACTACGGCAACTACAGTTTCAATGCCTGTTTGCTGTTCCAAAGCATAAAGCATGGCATCTATACTGTTGCAAGACGCTTGTGAAAGTATCCCCGCAGGGTTGCAAACATACTGCATCTTATTCTGGAGATGAACTTTCGGAAGATTGTCTACCGTATATACTTTCTCTTGAGCCTGCAAGGGAATCAGTAGAAAAGTGAAGAGTATAAATGTAAATATTGGTTTCATAACAGTTTTAATGAATGTATCGCCCGACGAACTCACGGACTTTATCGGTGTATTCCTGCTGGTTCTCTTGGTATGAGACGGCATGGGTGGCACCCGGCACAATCCAAAGTTCCTTTGGTTCCGGTTTCGCTTCATAAAGCGGGTGTACCATCCATGTCGGGACGTATGTATCCTTATCTCCGTGAATAAACATCATTGGCAGTTTGCACTTCGCCACCTGTTTCAGTGAAGAAGCTTCTTTGAAGTTCCAACCGTATTTCTTTTCGCATAGCCAGCTTGTGGTGTACATTAGCGGGAAAGGCGGAAGTCCGAAAGATGACTTCAGTTCGTGGGAAAACTCATCCCATACACTGGTGTAACCGCAATCTTCCACGAAGCATTTTACAAAAGGTTGCTGCTGCTCGCCGGATACCATCATCGTAGTTGCACCGCCCATCGAAATGCCATGCACTACCATTTGCGTACTGTCTCCGAAAATTTCATTGGCAATATTCATCCACTGCAACACATCCAAGCGGTCTTTCCAACCCATCTGAATGGCACGGCCTTCACTTTCTCCTTGGTGCTGAAGCTCAGGAAGCAAAATGTTAAAGCCTAAGTCGCGGTTGTACAAGTAGCCAATCATAAACATACGAATGGCATTGTCCGTGTATCCGTGAACAATAACTGCTGTTTTGTTGGTCGGTTCGGGAGCAGCGACATAGTATGCATGAAGCTGTATGCCATGCGGATTGATGATGAAGGTATCTTTCAGCGCATCAACTTGTCGCAAGCTATCCACCCACGGATGCAGAAATGGATAGTTCCCGTACATAAAAGGATAAGAGTCGGCATCCTTAGACAATATTTTCGCATCTGGCGCCAGCGAGAAGTTTAACATATAGAAACTTCCTCCGATAGCGCAACCGGTCATTACCAGCATAACGATAATAATGCTATAAACCACTTTCCTCTTCATATGATACCTTTAACCTTTTTTTTACTCTCTCGTCTTGAAAAAGGGGTAGGAGAGAATTTATTTGTGCCAGATTTCCCAGGCGGCAAATGCCTGAAGAAGCAACATTTCAAGACCGTTTTTTACAACGGCACCCTGTGTTTCTCCCTTTTTCATAAAAAGGGTAACGTTTGGATTATATAACAAATCGTAGAGCAAATGGTTTGGAGTAACCAACTCATAAGGAATATTAGGACAGAAATCGACCTTGGGAAACATGCCGACAGGAGTGCAGTTTACAATTACCGTATATTCCGCCATGATTTCAGGGCTTAGCTCCTCATAGGTCAGCATGCCGTCCGCTCTGTGAGTGCGTGAAACGAACACGCTTTCAATGCCCAGGTTTTTAAGACCGTGGTAAACAGCCTTGGACGCTCCACCGGTGCCCAGAATCAAAGCCTTTTTGTGATGAGGCTGCAATAATGGTTGTATGGACTGGGTAAATCCGATAATATCAGAATTATAGCCGACCAGCTTCACTTTACCTTTTGGCTGACGGATAATTTTGATTACATTCACTGCGCCGATTTTCGCAGTATCAGGGTCTAGTTCGCTTAAGAAAGGAATCACTTGCTCCTTGTAAGGGATAGTGACGTTAAGACCGCGCAGATTTGGATTCTCTTCAATCACTTCCATGAAATCGTTGATCTTGGGAATCTCAAAATTCACGTATTCCGCATTGATGCCTTCGGATTTGAACTTCTCGTTAAAGTATCCGATAGAAAATGAATGTCTCAAGGGGTAGCCGATTAAACCATATTTTTCCATAATACGAAAGGATTAAATTAAACAATCATAAAAACTCACTATTTTGTCGCGGTATAAAGTGTGCAGATGCCAAAGGTTAGCCGCTTGAAATTAACCTCGCTGAATCCGGCTCGTGAGATGACTCCTTTCATGACTTCCCCTTGGGGAAATACTTTGATGGTGTCCGGTAGATAGCGATAGGCACTGTTGTCTTTGGAGAGAAGTTTGCCCAGCAATGGGATGACGACTTTAGAGTAGACGGAAAACAGTTGTTTCATCGGGAAACGGTCGGGAGTGGTAAGCTCCAGAATTACAAGATGACCGCCTGGTTTTAGTACACGCCACATTTCAGAGAGCCCTTTGTCAAGGTCTTCGAAGTTGCGGATACCGAACGCTACGGTAATGGCGTCAAAGTCATTGTCGGCAAAAGAGAGTGAAGTACAGTCCTCCCGGGCAAAAGAGATTTTGTCCGAGAGTCCTTCCTTCTTTACTTTTTCACGTCCCACATTCATCATACCTTCAGAGATGTCCGTGCCGATTAACTCGGCAGGGTGCAACTTGCGGCAGGCGAGGATGGCAAAATCCCCCGTGCCGGTAGCCACGTCCATCATGCGTTGCGGTTGGAAAGGACGCAGCCAGGCAATGGCTTTGCGGCGCCAACTGCGGTCGATACCTAAAGATAAGGTGTGATTCAGCTTGTCGTAGGTATGCGCGATATTGTCGAACATGCGTTCTACCTGCTCAGTCTTTTTCCCTTCCTTGTCGTAAGGCTTGATATGTTGTTGTGGGTAGTCCATTCTTATTTATTCAAGAAATTTATTACGTTCTTTTCGATACGCTCAGCGATGTTGCTGGTATCTTCTTTCACAAATTTCTCGCCGGTGATGTTTTCGAACAGCTCGATGTAGCGGTCACTGATGCTCTGTACGATAGCCGGGGTCATTTCCGGCACTTTCTGACCATCCTTGCCCTGGAAACCGTTTTCCATCAACCATTCGCGGACAAATTCCTTGGAAAGCTGCTTCTGCGGTTCGCCTTTTTCGAAACGTTCCTGATAACCTTCAGCATAGAAATAGCGGCTGGAGTCCGGAGTGTGGATTTCGTCCATCAGGTAGATAGTACCGTTGTGCTTGCCGAATTCGTATTTTGTATCTACGAGAATCAGCCCGCGTTCTGCTGCTATTTCAGTACCACGTTTGAAGAGAGCCAGCGTATATTTTTCAAGTACTTCATACTCTTCGGGAGTAGCCAGACCTTGTTTCAGGATTTCTTCTTTAGAGATGTCCTCGTCGTGCAGTCCCATTTCGGCTTTGGTAGTCGGAGTTACGATAGGTTCGGGGAATTTCTCGTTTTCACGCATTCCGTCCGGCAACTTCACACCGCAAATCTCGCGTACACCGCTTTTGTAAGCACGCCATGCACTACCGCACAGGTAACCGCGTACAATCATTTCTACCGGAAAGCCTTCGCACAATACACCGACAGTAACCATCGGGTCCGGAGTAGCCAGTTTCCAGTTCGGACAGATGTCAGTAGTGGCATCGAGGAATTTAGCTGCAATCTGGTTCAGCATTTGTCCTTTGTAAGGAATACCTTCAGGCAGTACCACGTCAAAAGCCGAAATACGGTCGGTTGCTACCATGACGAGTTTTTCGCCCTTGATGTTGTACACATCGCGCACTTTTCCGTGGTACACACTTTTCTGTCCCGGAAAGTTGAAATCTGTTTTTGTTAATGCTTTCATTGTTTTATCTATAATTACAAATTACAAGTCTCAAATCACAAGTCGCAATAGGTGTTCCGAACCTGAAGCGATTATTCTTTTGCCAGTTTCGCCGGATGTTCTCCGTTGAGAACCGGTTGCTTGTTTTTCTGTTTCTCCCGTTCGGCTTTCGCTTCTTTGTCGAATTTCTCGTAAGCATCCACGATACGTTCCACTAGTTTATGGCGCACAATATCTTTCTTATTCAGTTCAACAAAACTAATCCCTTTCACTCCCTTCAAGATGCGGAGGGCTTGCACCAATCCCGATGTTTGCGAAGCGGGAAGGTCAATCTGCGTCATATCTCCCGTCACAATCATTTTGGTATTCATACCCATACGGGTGAGGAACATCTTAATCTGTTGTGCGGTAGTATTTTGCGCTTCGTCAAGAATCACGACCGCATCATTCAGTGTGCGTCCGCGCATAAAGGCCAACGGGGCAATCTGTATAATGTTCAATTCCATGTATTCCTTTAACTTGGCGGCAGGTATCATATCTTGCAGGGCGTCGTATAAAGGTTGCAGGTATGGATCGATCTTATCTTTCATGTCGCCGGGCAGGAAACCGAGTTTTTCTCCGGCTTCTACGGCTGGTCGGCTGAGGATAATCTTCTTGATTTCCTTGTTTTTCAGCGCACGTACGGCAAGGGCGATAGCGGTATATGTCTTTCCCGAACCTGCCGGACCGATGGCGAACACCATATCGTTCTTTGCGAATCCTTCCACCAGTTTCAACTGATTTTCACTTCGGGGGATGATAGGCTTTCCCGTGACGCTGAACACGATTACGTTTCCGCTCTGTTCCGCTTGTGGGGTATTTCCTTTTATAATGTCAATGATAACCTCTTCTTTCAGTGAATTATATTCGGCGCAGTACTTTTCAATCTTGGTGATGTTTTCTTCGAAGGCGCACATTTCCTCCTCGTCGCCCAGCACTTTGATGACATTGCCACGGGCAACGATACGCAGCTTTGGATGTAAAGCTTTAATTAATTGTATGTTGGCGTTGTTTACACCGTAAAAAATAACAGGATCAACATCCTCAAGAACAATTGCTTTCTCTATCATTAAGTTGTATTAAAGAAAAATTTCTGCAAATTTAATCAAACGTTTTGGATTCTCTGATTGTTTGGAGGTGAATTTTATTGCAAATCTTCTACTATCCACTTTTCGATGTTTCTTGTTTCATTACTGAAATTGATGCCTATTTTAAATATTTGTCGCTTGTCGGCAGTAAACGCTTGTGCATAATGTTTGTCATTGATTTGTTGCAGAGCCTCTTCGGCAGTTCCTTCCAGTTTGAATTCCATCACATAGATGAAATGATCGGTTTGCAGGACGAGGTCAATGCGTCCTTGTGAGGTATGATATTCTGCTTTTACATAGAATCCAATGAGTTTAAATACGATGAAGAGTACATTTTGATAATGTAGTTCCAAATCGCGTACCAATTCGTAAGGTGTATCGGCAAAGAAGCTTTGCAGGCGGCGGAAAAAGGCATCATAATCACCGCTTCGTACTTCGGCTACGAATTTACGAATTTGGAATGGCGACTCGATAGCATCTATGTTGGTGTAGAATGGAAGAAGATATTTAACAAAACCTTCTTCTACTTCCCGATTGGGAAATCCCAGTCGATAAGTTTCAAACTCTTTGTCAAATCCTTTGATCGTTAGATATCCGCTTTGATAGATAACCGGAATAGGATTTCGGGACGTCGAATCAATGCTGTTCAGTACATCTGCATCCGTTTCTTCATGCGTGATACGTTGGAGATTATAATTGGATTTCTTTAGTAATTCTACCAGATAAGTCGGGGTGCCGGTCTCAAACCAGTAACTACCGAATTTCATCTTGTAGAATGTGTTGAGCAAACTGAATGGATTGTATATTCCTATGGAATTTTCTACGAAATGATAACCATCATAACATTCTTTCAGTTCGGAGCATACCTCCTCATAAGTCATTTTTTGCTTATCAGCCAAGATATGCAAGTCTTCTTCCATATTGTCGTGGATTTCTTTCTCTGTGATACCGCAGAGTTCCACGTACTGTTCATCCATTGAAATATCAATCAGATTGTTCAGATCGCTGAATACACTGACTTTTCCGAATTTGGTAACACCTGTAAGGAATCCGAGTTTGATGCATCCGTCTTTACTCTTTAATGCTCCATAGAAAGGCTTTAGTGTGTTTCGGTAATATTTTTGCAGTTCTTCGTTTCCGATGGCTTGCAGCATCGGTTTGTCATATTCGTCTACAAGGATAACGACACGTTGCCCGGTCTGTTCGTAAGCCCGCTGTATGATGCCTGCAAAGCGTAAAGAAAAGGAAACTTCCGACGGGCGTGTGCCATACAGGCTTTCCCAATGTTCCAGATTGTCATTGAGTATTTGGTCCAGACTTTCGGGAGTATCATATTTCTCGATATTTAAATCAAGGTGTAATATCGGATGTTTGATCCAGTCTTTTTCCAGTTGTTCGATAGCCAATCCTTCGAATAGTTCTTTCTTTCCCTGATAGTATGCTTCAAGAGTAGATATTAGCAGACTTTTCCCAAAGCGGCGGGGGCGGCTAAGAAAATAGTAACGACCGGTTTTTACTAATTGGTAAATGAGTCGGGTTTTATCTATATAAAGATAACCGTCGTTACGGAGACTTTCAAAATTCTGTATGCCGATAGGATATAGCTTGCTCATAATCTGATTTTTTTAGCGTTGGATTCATACAAAGATAGCTGTTTTCCATCTTAACGCAAAATTTACCTTGAAGGTTTTATGATATGCTGGTCAAAAATTTTGAAAAAAGGTATTTATCGGGCGGTGATATGGAAACATCCTTGCTTCAATTCATATTTAATATAGCATTTTTCCGCTTTCCGCAAGTCCCTTAATACCTCAGACAGAACGAGTTTCAGAGTATCTGAGCTTACGTCCTGTAAGGGACGTCCGTCTTTGTCTTCTACCTTTTTGAAGCGTTTCCAACTGACGTCGAAAGTGGCTCCGAAGCAATGTGCCGAGTTTGCCGAAGCATTTCGGTTGCGACGGCGGAGGCGTTTCACATCGTTTTCGGTACGCAACACCGAAGTAACGATTACCTGATTCGGATTCAAGCCTTTGGCAGTCAATGAATCGAGGAAATTGGAACCGATCGTATCGAGTAGCGCGCTGGCACAAGGAACGAGATAGGGGATAGAGTGTGTCAGTGAATCTACTACATAAAACTCATTGTCAGCAATATGAGTTAGCTTTTCTTTCATATCTTCTGCTGCTTCCCGGTCTGCCAATGGACGGATCCCAGTCTTTTTGGCTGCTTCCAGATGTGCATCGTTCAAATCAGGGAAAGAACGTTTGTAGCTGACTACGCCACGAACATTGCGCGGCTCGTTCAGTTTTAGCGACATGTCTTTCTTTTTGCAACCCGAAGTAAGCGTTGTAAGCCCGATAACTAGTAAAGATAGCGGTAATATGCGAAGCTTATAAATAGTCATTTTATATTTTTTGCTCGCAAATATACGCTATTTTTTCATACATTTGTAGCGGTTTATAAAAATAGGCCACTTTCCCACTAAACATAATACACATGAAAACTGATTTCGATTACGATTCTATGCCCGTTAGCTTCGCTCATTGCTTGAACGGACATTGTTTGCGTGCGGACAAATGTCTGCGACGACAAGTATCTCTCCGAATGCCGAAAGAGCGGGCTACTGTAATGGTTATTAATCCCGAACATATCGCTTCCGATGGTGGGGACTGTACGTACTTTATTGATGAAAAGCCGGTGCTCTTTGCACGGGGCATGAAACATTTGCTGGACCAGGTGCCGCTGGCTGATGCCACCGTTATCAAACGACAGATGATGGCCTACTTCGGCAAAACGATCTATTACCGTTGTTGCAACAAGGAACGGCTGATTAAACCGAAGGAGCAGGAATACATACAGGGACTTTTCCGCAGGCGGGGAATTACCGAAATACCTCAATTTGACGAATATGTAGAATACTATGATCTTGGGTAAGTATATCCGTTAGTTCCATTAGTCCCATATATTGTGGGAAAGTATTCCCTCATATTATGGGAATTTGTTCCCACAAAATGAGGGAATAAATTCCCACCAGCTAGGGAATCTTTTCCCACAATATGTGGGACTATCTGATTCTGTAATCCCCTGATAATAGTTGACTACCTTTTTCCCTTATCTTCGGGTTGGGTTGACATTGATTAGATAGGTATTATATAGCAGTCCCGGTATGAGAAATGCATGATGAAGGTATGAGAAATGCCTGTTTTTTATGGCATTTCAGGCAAAATACTATGAGAAATACCTTTTTGGAAAGTATTTCTCATAGTATTAATCTTTTGAATTATAGATGATTACCCTGTAAAGTATGAGAATATGAGAAATGATTTCGAAAAATCTTTTCTAGTGCATATTAGATTACTGCATCTTTCAGCCATTTTCCGAAAAAACGGTCATAGACAATATACCCATCTGGTGTATTATATATCAGTTCTTTATTTAGTAAGGATTTTAGTGCTACGTTAACGCTACTGGGCGTTTTTAGATGGTGCTTTTTGATGAAGTCATTGGCATTTATGCTTTTTATACAGCCTTCTGTGGCAATAGCTTTCAATAAATCTACTTGATTGTTGGTTAGTAGAGTCAGGTTACTTTGATATATGGTTTCCTGTTCATCTAAAATGTCATTTATACATCTATCTACCAGTCGGTTATCAATGGGGCTGATTTTCTTTTCATACAATCGGTTGAGTATACTTTGGACGTACCATGTGTGTCCGTTTTCAAGTTGGTACAAATAAGAAAATGTTTCTAGTGTCAATTCTCTTTTTTTCTTAGCAAAGAATGAGTGTGCGAACGAATAATAATTCTCCAGTGGGATTTCCGTTAATACAATGATTTGGGTACTTTGATAAAAAGGACGTTTTGCAGAAGTAAACATTTCCTCCATTACATGTTTTTTACTTCCGGAAAAGATAAAGTGTACATTGGGCATGAATTGGATATGAGAGCGGAGCAATGCTTCTACACCTTTTTCCGGATATTCTGTAATTTGTTGGAATTCATCAATGGCAAGATAACATTGCTTCTTTGAGGCTACCATATAATTGAGTATTTCTTTCAATGTTTGTTCAGCGTGGGTGGGAGCAAAGTCTAATGTTATGGTAGGCATACCACTTCTTTCGTCAGCACTGATAATAGGACGGCAAGATTTGAAGAAAGCAGTCATTTGCCGGAGTATGTTTTGGGACAGAGTATCTAATTCTCCAAGTACATTTTGAGCAAGTAACTGGATGAATGCTTTTAAATCACGTGTAGAGTAAATGTCCATATAAAAATAGGCAGCATTCGGATTCTTTACCTGCTTCATCCGGTAAAATACATTTTTGATGAGTCCCGTCTTTCCCATGCGTCGGGGGGATATTAAGGTCAGATTTCGCTCATTTTGCAAAGCTGAAATCATTTTATCAGTTTCTTTTTCCCGGTCACAAAAGTATTCCGGACTGTTGTAGCCGTACACAAGGAATGGATTATATGGTTTCATGACTTATTACATCTTTTACGTTACACATTTTATGTAATACAAAGAACGTAATAATTGGGGAATATTCAAAGACTTTTTTTATTTATGCGAATCAGCAGTTGATAATCATCTACCTTTTTTCTTGTTAAAATGTTGTTATTCAGTTAATTGTTTTGTTGGTTGGTTTTCAGGTATCCTTGAAAATCAGTATATTAGAAGAATAAAACCACTCATTATTCTAATTATGATTCTCGAGGAGAAAGAATTAAAACTTATATATGTATATCTGTGATGTCTACGAATCTTCACTCAAGTTCTACTGTCAGAGGTTCAGTAACAACAATCATCCAATCTTTACCGATTAGGAACAGCTTACTGTATATCTGTTCTGTGGAGCTTATCAGCAATACTTTAAAATCAAAGACATACATACTTTTACCAAGGAATACCTGCTTTCATGGTTCCCTGACTTGCCTTCTTACCAAACATTCAATTATAGATTGAATTTGATGCTGGAAGCAATCAGCGAACTTGTCAGGCAGTTAATCCATTCATTCAAACCTCAAGATTGTGACAGTATGAAATCATTAGTTGACTCAATGCCTATCATTACTTGCGCGGGAAAGAACAAAGTAAGAAAGGTCGCCACTGAGATTACTTCCAAAGGATATTGTTCGACAAAGAACATGTATTATTTCGGAATAAAATTCCACGCAGTGGCTTTCCGTAGAAAAAGGACTGTACCTTTTCCTGAAATGATCATACTTTCCGCTGCGGATGAAAATGACTCCACTGTATTCAAAAGAGAATGTGTGGAAAATCTGAACAATAGAGAAATCCTTTCTAAATGAAGTTGATATCATTTTGTGGAATATATACGGCTTTCTTTATTTGCACATCGTTCATTTCCATAACTGCTCCCCATCTTTATAAAAAAATATCCTCTCTTCTTTTCCACGCGTATGGTTATGCAAAAACAAAAGCGCATTAGACGGCACCCCACAGAACTTCAACGAATCGGAAACAGCATGTATCATTCCAAGCGACTTCCAGTCGCGGTCACAGTAAAATAATTCGTAAGTGTCGCCGGGACGGATGTAATTATCCCGATTGCGCGGAGTATATACGATGCGGGATACGTGCGCCTTTCGCTCCAAATCGAGTCCTGCCCATCCGCCGACATGTTCAAAATAATCAAAGGAAGTCCATGTTTTCCCATCAAAGACATTGGTATATTCATGCGTTCCGTCATGTTGGCAACATCCGGGAGTCCCTATGATTTTCCCTGATAAAGCCACAGTATCATTTTTCTCATAAAAAGCTATCTCCGCAACATTACAATGAGCACCGGGGGGACCAACATACCTGATGTAACGGTACTTTTCATCAGACCAACTATAGGCAACCGTATTCAGACGACCGGGTTTATTGGGTATAATAAACAAAGTATCCTTTTCTAAAAAATCCGACCGGTTGCTTCCTTCGAAAACACCCCCTATCATCCGTTCTCTAAACAGATTTTCCGGCTCAATAGTACTTTTAGCATATAATACTATATCCTGTTTCTCTTCTCCAAGGGAATAATAATAAGGAACATTCGTCTCTCTATCCATATAGAAAGGGTCAGTCAAGAAACTTAGTACTCCATCCTCATAAGTAGCGACCCTCATAACTGCACCATTACGAACATATCTGAAAACCAGATGACCGGCATCATATTCAGTCCAATCAACCGGAATCCAACAATCCCTCCTGCTGGCACATAAATAAGCTATTTTCCTCCCGCTTCTTTCATTCTTATATTGTTTCGCTAAAGGAATAGTGAGTTCTTTTTGATATGAAAAGGCATAATCAAATGTAACATCTTTAAATTTGGGAATGTGCCAAAACGGATATACTTCTTCTCCATATTGTGACATCTGTTTACATAATTCCCTATTCACACTGAAAGTGCTTCTGTATATTTTGGCAGATTTATCCTGTTGACACAAAATAGATTCGCGGACATGTACCAAATCTGTCATAAAATCAGATATATATCCTTCTCCATTTTTATCCCAAAGCATCACCCAACTATGACTGGCATTGTGATCACCACGTGCCGGAAGAAAATCTATTGAACAAGGAATACCTAAAGCGCGGAATAAGTAGATGGCAAAATCCGTCAACTCTCTGCAACTACCAGTAAGATTCTGCACAAAATCAGGTCCGATATGTCCGAAAGAAAAAGGAGCTATAGAAGTATAATAAGTTTTTTTATCGGGTAATCTATCCATCAGATATCTGGCTGCTACAAATGGGTCTTCTTTATCCAGCGTATCCGATATACGTAATGGCTCCAATAACGAGTTGTATTTTTCATAGTACGTTTCACGCCAATATGCCAACGGCTCATCATCTATTCTATAAGGCAACAGATACTCACAAAATGTTTCAAATGAAATATTCTTTCCCCACGGTTGTTCCTGCCAGACTTTAAATGCCCAATCAATGTTATGACATAGATAGGCGGAATCTATCTCCATAATGTCTTGTTTTTTTTCACAGTCCCTCATTGGACCAAAAATTTTTTTGATTGAATCCGAAACCAGTTGCGGTGCTTTGCCTTTACATGCCTTTAGCCAAGCATAATAAGACTTATAATTCGTCAACTGCTCTCCGTCGAAGTAGCAATAGAAAGGCATATTCTCTATCAAAAAGCAGGCTGCCCTATATTTTAAACTGTCAGATGCATTCTTTTTATAACAGTTAAGAACTTTTTCTAATTCTCTCCGGTTATTACCGGCAGCACATAATGCGGATTCCAGGAGAACCTCAGAATTTTCTTTAAAAAACGTGGTTTTTATTATTTGCCAACTTGATGTCGCAAATAACGCAATAATGAGAAAATGAATAAGACTTTTAGTCTTAACTATGTTTCTAGTAGTCATCAGAATTATAGATTTAAGGTGTTTATTAGGGTCTTTTTGCAAAGGAAAGAAGCTTTTTCCTTACATCCACTATTTGTTTTGATTGAAAGGATATATATTTTGACATAAAACAAAGATTCTGTAAGCGGATATAAAGGAATGATATCTCCTACTTGAATATTTCTTTCAAGTAGGAGATATTCATTCTAGGAACTAATTATAATCCGGCGCAATGGCACTGTAGCGTATGCTCTTAAAGATGTGTTCCAGATATTTGTCTTTCGCATCGCATCCTTCCATAAAGAGCACTTTCATCATTCCGGACGGGTGTCCTCTTTTCACCATATTTATTCCGATACACTCTTTATAGATTCCCTTATAAGGTTTCAATAGCGGAACATCATATACATATACTGTATCGGCATTAAAATACTTCTCCATATCATCCTCTGCGATAACTCTCATATAGTGTGCAGTGTCGAACTTTATCACCCTCTCATTGTCGTCTCTCTTTTTTCTTCTTGCGAGTACAAACTTGCCATCCACCTGATTCATGCTCATATCTTCCCCCTCTTCCGGTGCCAAGTTCAATGCCGCTTTAACTTCGCCGTACGCCATATTTTTTGCAATATTATGAGGGCTGTTTTTGATAAAGAATGGATATAGAATCAAGCAATCTTTGTTTCCGGATTCCAGCGCCACGCGATAGAATGAACCAATGTTTCTTCTTTCATTCACTCTGAATGCAACCATTTTATCAATGGGCTTAAATCCCTTCGGCTTTATTATTTCTATATCATACAGCCGGGCACACTCCGAACGATATTCTTTAAAAAGTTTCTTTTGTGCTGATACGTCCGTTGATGCAAACAAGAAAATGGTAAAAAATACAATTATTATTCTCATGATTTAAACTATTATTACAATCTACAAAACATAACATTACTTTAGCTATGTTTTATCGTATTTCATAAATATGTGTTATGTTAGGTGTAGTACAGAAACCATGTCCACCTGTTTGTGCATCATAATACAGAATATCAGAACCCGTTTTAGCTACAATATTCACTGCATGCACACCATTAATTACTATTACATACTTGTTATTACTATCACCTGTAATATCCATAGCATTAAACATTGACAATGGTACTTGGGCACCATTGTCACAAAAGTGATTCATTGTGGAATAAAACTGGTTAGAGGGAACACCATTGCTTCCATAAGTATTAGTAATCCAAGAATTAACGTCTTCATATCTTAGCCCGGTCGCATATACAATACTACGAGCTACACAGTCGGTATACGTAGTTTCAATTTCTTCTCTTGTAGAGATACTACTTCTGGTAAAACGAATTTCTGACACGATCTTCTTATTGCTACTTTCGGCAATAGATTGAAAATAATTAAATAGTTCCTCTGAAATATTTATATCTTTACCTTTTTTCTGGACTATCTCCAATAACCCATATTCATTTTCTCTAATATTTAAACGAAAAAAAGCTAAAGATATTATCTCCAAATCTTCTTTGGTCAGCTTATCAAAGTTAACGTTAGAAGAAAGGGTCAAGTAAGTCTCTCTATCATTTAACTCATAAAATGTATCTTCTTTTTGGCAACCAATAAACATCACAACACATGTCAAAGATAAAATAAAAATAGAATAAATAAATTTTTGCGTCTTCATAACTGATTCATTTTTTATATAACTACATAGCAATTTTGAACTCTATCTTATAAGGTATATACAATCGTTGCATATCTTGAAGTATTGCCGTACCTTCACCCTTTTATTCTTATTCACCTATCATAAATATAATTTAAATATTTAGCAATCATTATTTTAATGTATCTCTTGAATTTCAGATTTCAATATAACATGTTTCATTTTATATCTGATTTGATTAACTATTAAAGAGTTCACCTTTACAGGAATTTCCATTACTTTTTTCGCCACTTCTAATGCTTTTTTTTTCTCTCCGGCTTCCTCGTATAAATCGTATAAAAAATTTAGAGGAACGAAACGAATAGGACACATCATTGAAGCATTCTTATAATATATTTTTGCTTGTTTCATTTTATTTAAATGTTGGTAGTTTTCCCCTATCATCAATTCCAAATTATAATCCGCCCAATACCGGCGACACTCTAACGCTATATCTAAAGCCTTTTCATACTCTTTGGTTTCCGTGAGAACAGCTGCATAGTTATACAGGAAATAAGGGTTATCTCTAAACTGATGCTTCATGCTCACATAGTACGGAAGAGCCTTATCATATGAACGGCAAAGAGCTAACTTCGAAGCCTCTCGCCAACTGCGTTCCGACTGCGCGCGTTCGCCCAGCCGAACCAGTCCCCAAAAGAAACACATCATCGCTGCTGTATACATTATATATCTGCCCCATTTGTTTACCTTTATCCGCCTCCAATAATCAACAGTCAACATGAGAATGGCAAGAAACGTCACTATCCACGTGAAAGGATACATAAATGGATAGGAAAAGAAAGAGAATACGCCTATTGATAGCAAAGCATAAAGAGCAATTTTCTTTTCTTGTGTAGGATTTTGCTTATAACAATACACAAGTGCCCACACAATACCTAAAAGCCAAGCCAATCCGATAATACCGAAATTAATCAGAACTCCCAAGTATTCATTAAAAGGATGCTTTACATTGTCCGCTAACATTGCATAGCGACTTTGCAAACCATATTCTTTGAAGTAGTCCGCTTGATAATCCATATATTTAGCCTCGAAACTTCCGGTACCATGCCCTGTCCAAGGAGCGTCTTTCACCATTTCCAAGCCACACTGCCAAATTAACAACCGACCATCTGCCGAATCTTTTTTCAACCAATAGGAGCCGATTATTAACAATCCTGTTATAGATACCGATAGTAAATATCTCCACCATCTCCCATGAATGAATCTTCCACACAAATACATGACACATACCGCAATGATGCTTACCATGCCTGAGCGCGAATGGGATAAAAATATCGCTAACACCATTACTCCACCTGCCAGCCATTCGGCATATCGAATATACTTATTTCTATGTATTATCAAAAAAAGCCAAAAGGTAATCCGGCACAAAGGCAAGCTGCAAATCCTGCCGGATTATCAAAACTACCGGTCATACGAAAGGTTGCATGAGAAGAAAATAAACCTATATATTGCAATATTCCATAAACAGCCTGCAACCAACAACTGAAAACAATGATACTTCCCCATATCGCCATATCCGCCACTACAGATTTACGCTGCAATATCAGAAATGCAGCACACACCAGCATCCATAACAGCACAAACAAAACCCAGAACCATTTAGGCATAATATACGCGTCTGTAAATTGGTGGGAATATACAAACATACTGCCTATACATGTTGCGGCAAACAAAATATGAAAAAGTTTTATCATTTCTATCTTAGTATTCAATAAGTGATTAGGAAAACAATTGATTTCTTTGATATTTAATCCGCCTTGAATAAGAATCCGTATGATTGTAGGAGCATTCGTAGCATTAAAGCCGATTGCAAAAAAGTTTTGTTTCATGGCATTCTGTCTATAGATTTAAGATGTTCTTTTATTCTTTTACAAAGGAAAGGATTTGCTCTTCATATTCACTATTCATTTTGATTGAAAGAATACACATTTTGACATAAAACAAAGATTCTTTAAACAAAACTTAATCATAACCGTGTTTTATATATCTTGATGCTATACAAATGAATAAAATGCAGCATCTTTTGTTGGTCTTATACTTCTTTTGTTTGATTAATGAGGGGATGGAAGGGTTAAAGTCTCCTATCGGGAAGGAATTATGGTATTCTAAGTTGCATCGATTGATTTCTCATATTCCAGAATTGAAGAAGTATCAGCCTTGTTGCTTCATATACATGCCGAAATTATAAAATGTATGTATAATGAATGAGGGTGTGTCAAAAGCTCAAAAACGCCCTCAATATAAATCAAAACTCGCAA